>Ga0070712_100000018_pt1 | contig 102923 bp, 82 predicted proteins | sample LARL81metaG_FD_71396 | JGI IMG/M metagenome (GOLD analysis project Ga0070712, IMG submission 71396) | Corn, switchgrass and miscanthus rhizosphere microbial communities from Kellogg Biological Station, Michigan, USA - LAR L8-1 metaG | ecosystem: Host-associated > Plants > Roots > Rhizosphere ...
TCCATTCGAAGCGGACAGACGCGTATGGCTGCCCTGACTGAAGCACCCACTGAAAGGGTCGCCTCTACTGTCTGGGTGACTAAGGACCGACGCGCCAAATTCGGCGACTCCATCGTCGAGTTGCTCGTGCAAGGCGCACACTGCGCCAACTGCATTGCGAAGATCGAGAGCGGCATGCTCAAGTTCGACGACGTGGACCAGGCACGTTTCAACCTGTCGACCGGCAAGCTCACGGTGCACGGAACCCAGCTGCGCCCTGCCACGCTTGTTTCGCGAGTGGAAGCGCTGGGGTACAAAGCCTCGGCCTTCAAACCGTCCGCGGCTTTATCTGCCGATGCCGAAGGCGAGCGCTTTCTGCTTCAGTGCCTAGCGATAGCCGCGTTTGGCGTCGCGTTTGTTGTGCCGCTGACCGATTCAACGCAAGCGCTCTGGCTCGGCATTGCCGACATGGGGCCGGCGACTCGTTCGGTGATCAACTGGGTGGTGACTCTGATCGCCTGTCCAGTCACCCTTGTTGCCTCCAGGCCGTTTTTCCGTTCCGCACTTCGCGGTCTGTCGGTCGGCCGGGCCAACATGGATGTGCCGATCAGTCTGGCACTTGTCCTGTCGCTGGCCCTCAGCCTCTATCAGTCCGCATTGCACGGCAATCAGACTTATTACGACGCAGCAGTCATGCTCGCCTTCCTGCTTCTGATCGGACGGTACCTCGATCTGCGCGTGAGGCGGCGGGCGAGCGAGGCAGCGCAACGGCTCATCGCCATGCAAGCCGTTATGGTGCGGCGGTTGGGAGCGGATCAGGTCATCGAAACCGTCATGGCGGCCGATGTGCGGCCAAATGATCGGCTCATATTGGCGGCTGGCGAACGCTTACCGCTTGATGGTGTCGTGCTATCGCAGGGAGCGCTCATAGACACATCCCTGGTCACCGGCGAAAGCGTGCCGCTCCAGGTAGCAAAGGGTGCCGTGTTGCATGCCGGCTCCATTGTTCTCGATCAACCAGTGACGTTGCGCGCAACCGCTGCGGTACAGGACTCGCTGGTCGCCGACATCGCCCGCTTGATCGAAGCGGGCCAACAGGTCCGAAGCCGTTATGTCCGGCTCGCAGATCGCGCCGCTGCCGCCTATGTGCCAACCGTTCACGCCATCGCCTTGTCGGTGTTCCTGGCATGGTTGCTTCTGCTTCGGGCCTCTTTCGCGGTGTCGATCACGAACGCGATCGCCGTCTTGATCGTAACCTGTCCGTGCGCGCTGGGCTTGGCGGCGCCGGCGGTTCAGATCGTGGCGACAGGCGCACTATTTCGCCGCGGCATCATCGTGAAGTCGGGAGATGCGCTGGAACGTCTGGCGGAGGCCGACATTGCGGTCTTCGACAAGACCGGAACGCTCACAAGCGACAAGCTCGAGTTGAGCAATCTTGATCGGATCTCAGATGTCACGCTGCAATCGGCAGCATTGCTCGCGCGCGCGAGCCGTCATCCACTGGCCCAGGCGATAGCGCGCGCTGCCGGTCCTGGCACAGTGGCGGCCGGAATTACCGAATTCGAAGGGTTGGGCCTTGAAGCGCATGTCGCTGATGAAGTCTGGCGGCTGGGCCGCGCCGACTGGGCCGGCGCAAATTTCTCCGACGTGCCGTCGACCACACTCTGGTTTCGCCAAGGCGACCACAGACCAGTTGGATTCGATTTTGAAACACCGATGCGGCCGGATGCTCGTGAAACGATCTTGAACCTGCGTACCAGGGGGCTGGAATCGCTCATCTTGTCCGGCGACCGTCCGGACGCCGTTGGCAGCGTCGCCACGAGCGTGGGCATTTCAAATTGGAAAGCAGGAATTGGGCCGAAAGAAAAGGCAACGGAATTGGATTCGCTCAAGGCGAAGGGGCGTCACGTCCTTATGGTTGGCGACGGAATCAATGACGCAGCCGCACTTTCGCTGGCTCATGTTTCGCTTTCGCCGGCCTCGGCAAGCGATGCCGCTCAGTCGGCGGCCGATATCGTCTTCAATGGCGCATCGCTCAGCCCGGTGGTCGTCGCACTCGACGTCGCCCGCCAAGCGCGCAAGAGAGTTCTCGAAAACTTTACCGTGGCAATCCTTTACAACCTTGTTGCGGTACCTCTTGCGGCTGCGGGGCTGGTGACGCCGCTGATCGCCTCGATCGCGATGGCGTCATCGTCGCTGATCGTGACGTTGAATGCGCTTCGAATCTCTGTTCCACCAGCGGTGAAATGACATGTCCGGACTGTTGCTAATCGCGATTGCTGCGATGTCGCTGGGACTAGTGGCGCTCGGTTGCCTGTTGTGGGCGCTGTCGAGCGGACAGTATGACGATCCGGATGGCGCGGCAGCGAGAATTCTCTTGGAAGATGACGACGAGGTCTGACGTTCGCATCAGACCGCGAGCGCATGCCGCGCTGTAGAGTGTTCGAGATAGCGGTCGAACACGGCTGCGATGAGCCTGACGGCGGATCGCTCGTTGGCAGGAACCGTAAGCCTCCAACCATCGATGACAACGAATCCGGCTAACTCAAACTCCCTGAGCGCGGCAATTTCGGCTGCGAAATGGTTCGGAGCAAGTCCACTCTCGTTGGCGATAGCCGCGAGGTCCACGCGCAGACTGCACATCAGCGTTTCAATGATCTGTCGCCGGACCTTGTCCTCAGCAGTCAGGGCGACGCCTCTCGCGGTAGGCAGCTTGTTTGCCCTGATGAGCTGCCGATAACGCGGCGCATCAGGTTCGTTCTGGACGTAACCCTGCGGGAGACTGCCGATCGCCGAGGCTCCGATGCCAAGCAGCGCCGGAGCCGCATCTGTCGTGTAACCCTGAAAATTGCGGCTCAACCGGCCGCTCATGGCGGCCCTCGCCATCGAGTCTTCCGGCAGCGCGAAGTGATCCAGACCAATGGGCAGGTAGCCGGAGCCGACCAATGCGCGATAAGCGTGATCGAACTGCGCGATACGATCGTTTGTCGATGGCAAAGTGTTGGCATCTATCAATTTCATATGACGCTTCATGTGCGGGACATGGGCATAACCGAATACGGCCAACCTGCCAGGTCTCAAAGAAAGCATCGCCTCAATTGTCGCGCTGACATGCTCGACCGACTGATTTGGCAGACCGTACATGACGTCGACATTCACGTTCGCAATACCCGCCGCGCGCAACTTTTCAATCGCAGTCCGCGTCGTTTCGAAAGGTTGAATACGATTGACCGCGCGCTGGACAAGTGGATCGATGTCCTGAACGCCAATACTCACCCTATTGACGCCCGACTCGGCGAGCGACGTGATCATCTCATCGCTCAAACCCCTGGGGTCGATCTCGACGGCAAACTCGGCGTTGCGCTCGACGAGGAAGCTCGAACGAATGTGCGCGGCGAGGTCCGAAAAGTCGCGGGGGCTGAGCAAGGTGGGAGAACCGCCACCGAAATGAATGTGCGTTACGCGATGGCCGTTTCCGGCAATTCCGGAAACGAGGGCCAATTCGGAGCGAAGGAGTTCGAGATAAGATGCGACCGGCGAATAAGTATTCACAACCTTGGTGTGGCAACCGCAGAACCAGCAAAGCGTGTCGCAGAAAGGCACGTGTACGTAGAGCGAAAGCGGCAGGCGCGCAGGGAGTTGCCGCAGCCAGTCTTCATAGGTGGAAGCGCCCACGCCGGTATGGAAATGGGGCGCCGTCGGGTAGCTCGTGTACCGGGGCACTCTCAGGGCCAGCAAATCCGCGCGCGACATCATTCGATCAATAACGGCTTTCTTCCAGTTCGAACGACAGCCTAGGCGGCGGCCGCGCGTACTTGCGGCATTCCACCTTCCATTGCTTCCAGAACACGCGGGTCTTCGAATATCGGAATTCCGGCTTGCTCATACTTCATCCGTGCTGCTGGGGTTATCAGACCGACGCGCGCAATGGCGGGAAGCATGAGATCCTTGAGCGAATGGATTTGCCCAGGCGGCAGCTCCTGTTCGATTCCGGCTTTCGTCGCCTCTTCGAGACCGACAAAAAAGTCTTTTTCGTCGATCTGAGAATTGTTGAGGACCTGCACGAAGCCCGGATCAAGCTTGCTGGCCAGGCCCTGGTTGCCGCCCATCATGGTCGCCTGCACGATCAGGTTGATCGCGTTGAATGTGAAGTCGGCAAGTTCCTCGCGCGACGCTTCGTCGAGCCTGGCGATTACCGGTCCAAGGTATGCGTGGCCGAAGGAAACATGCCGCGATTCGTCGCGCATGACATTGAACGTGATCTGCTTGAGTAACGGACAGTTGGTTGAGTGATACATGTTGTTGAACGCACCCAATGCCAATCCCTCGACAATCATGTTCATGCCGATCATGACTTTCTCATAGCGATCCGACTTGAGCGTCGCGTCGATGAGCGCCTTGAGCCAGGGCGACATAGGATAGACCATTGCAATCTTCTCGCAGTAGCGCGCGTAAACTTCGACATGGCGCGCCTCGTCCATCGTCTGGGTCGCGGCATACAGCTTGGCGGTAGCATCCGGCACCGAATGAGTGACGCAAGCCGCCGTCATCAGCGCGCCTTGCTCGCCATGCAGGAACTGGGACAACAACTGCGCCGTGGAGTGCGCCGTGAAGGTTTCGCGCTGTGTCTTGGACAGCTTCTGGAAGAACGGCATCTTGTGATATGTGGACGAGCGATCCTGTATCAGCGGGCTCGAGGGATCGACCTGTGTGTTCCAAGGCAAGAGTTCGTCGGAATCCCATTGGTTCTGTTTGGCGCGCTTGTATAGCTCTTGGACCTTGTTCTTGCCGAGTTCATAATCGAAGGTCCATGCGATCTCCATCGGATTGCGGTAGAGATCATCGGGCGTCATCGTCACTTGCCACTGTCCCTTCTGGACGATTCTTGCTTCTGTCGCCTGTGTCATATGCGTTCTCCTTCACGAAACCGACTACGCCGGTTGCAGAGTGAGGGCGCCGGCGCAGCGGTGAACTGATCCAGGTCAATCTTGCTGATTTGATCGATTCCCCTGGACGAATTGCAGCTTCGTCAGGGTTTCCTTGCCGCAGGCTTGGGCAGGTTGACTTCTATCAAGGAAATCGCCACAGGCGACCTAACACAATGACCACGCGAAAGAATCTTAGGTGAAGAAGGTAATAGGCGAGAGAGCGGCGTGCGCAGGCGACTTGAGGCGCTCTGGTATCGCCTGCCAGAAACCTGCTCGCGCCCGTCAGCGAAACGCGCGCGTTAGCGTCTCGCCATCGTTGAAATCTTCAGAGCCCTTTCAAAAACTTCGCCAAGGTTTCGTTCGTAGCTTGCGGCGCTTCCTGTTGTACCCAATGACCGACGCGCGGAATGATCACCGAACCCCGAAAGTCGGTGCAGGCGGCGCCAGGAGTGGCGTAGAGGTCCATACCAGAGATGAAATTGCGCACCGCATCACGCTCTCCGCCTATGAAGAAGGAAGGTTGCGTGATGGATTTACCTGCTAGGTGCCTCAAGTCCTGAAAGTCGATGTTCTGGGCGCGATAACGGTTGAGAGGACCTCTGAACCCGCCGGAGCTGAATGCGTCGATATAGACCTGCAGGTCCTTCTCGCTCATCCAGCTTGGAAAACTGGTCGGATCCATCATGCCGTCTAGGAGCTTGGCGTTGGCAGGCTTTTGTTCCAACCATTTGTTGAGCTCGGCATCGCCTGAGAGCGCGAAATAAATCTTGCGCAGCGAAGTGCGAACATTGGCCTCCAGTTCTGCTTCGGCAAGACCCTCTTTCTGAAAATAGGTCTGATAGAAGAAGCGGTTCGCATACAGTTGGCCAGCCATGTCGATGAAGGACGCATCGCCAGCAGGTACATAGGGAACACTGAGCCCGGCGACAGCCTGCACCTTGTCCGGATAGAGAAGTGCGCTGTTCCAAACTATGGGCGCGCCCCAATCGTGCCCGAACAGGATGGCCTTACCGCCCATGGCATCAATCACAGCAGCAACGTCGGAGGTGATGTTCTTCATGCTATACGCGGCAATTTCGTTGGGCTTGGAGCTCCGCCCGTAGCCGCGTACGTCCAGCGCGGCAACGCGATAGCCACGGGTCGAAAAGTAGTCGAGTTGATGACGCCAGGAATACCAAAGCTCCGGCCAGCCATGGACACACAATATGAGCGGGCCTGAGCCTGCGACCGCCACGTTGATCTCAAGCTGTCCATGGCAGATGGCTATGAACTGCATGACGACGCCTCTGGAAAGACAGGAAGTTTGTGCGGATGTATTCAGTTCCCGACAGACAGCTGGCGTCAAGGGCGGATGGATCGCTGGAGAGCGAAGAGCGATGTGTGTCGGAAACGGCTAAAATCTAGAGTTCGGTGTCGTCCTTGCCCCAAATTCATGGTGTCAGATGCAGTTTGTAGGGAGCGCGGAGGCCGTTGTGCATACCAGACGAGCAGTCAGAGAGGCTCGTCTTTCGCAGAGCAGGTGGCACAGAATGACCGCTATCGACCCTAAGCGGACATCGCGATGGATGTGCAAACTTCCTGAGAGCGAGACGATCGGAGACTGGCTGCGCGGGCTCTCTGCTTTGAGCGACCCCGACATTGCCCTGAAATCGGGAACGTCTAGAGTTTGTCCGACAGCGCGAACGCGCGCAATTTGAAAGGGCACACTTGACCGACATTTTCCAGGAAGCCGATCTCATCGCGTTGCCGCCCGGCGCAGACGATCCCAAGGCTCGGTTGAACAGGGGAGCCATAAGCTGGGCGGTGTTCGAAGGCGCCCGCGATCCCTATGTCATTCTCGTCATCATCTACATCTTCATGCCCTATGTCGCATCCGTGATGGTGGGCTATCCCCACTCCGACCCTGTCAAAGGTCAGGAGGTGATCTCGCGCTGGAGTCAGTATTCCGGTTGGGCAACTATGGCGACCGCCCCGTTTCTTGGTGCGTCCATCGATCAGCTCGGACAACGCAAGGGATGGCTGACCCTCATTGTCGGCATCATGGTGCCGCTGATGTTTATGTTGTGGTGGGCAAGGCCCGACGGTTCCGCTTTGCCGGTCTTCCTTGTGATGCTCATCACCGCCATCATCGGCCTCTTGTTCGGCTACAGCGAGGTTCTGCACAATTCTCTGCTGGTGCGCGCTGCAGGAATGGGCGGAGCGCACAAGGCATCGAGTCTCGCTCTTGCGCTCGGCAATGCCTTCGCCCTCGTGCTCCTTGGATTTTCGGCGTGGGCTTTTGTCCTTCCGGGACGTCCGGACACCGCCAATTGGATGTTCCTGCCCAAGGCTCCGCTGTTCGGACTCAATTCCCTGCTCCACGACCCGGAGAGAATTGTCGGTCCGATGTCAGCCATCCTGCTGCTAATCGGCTCGATCCCCATTTTGCTCTTCACGCCCGATGCGCCGCGCAGCAGCGTACCGATCATCAAGGCATTCGCCGACGGCGCCCGCTCGCTTTGGCGCATGATCATGACCGTCCGCAACTACCGTGACGCATTCATTTTCCTGGTCTCGCGCAGCTTTTACGTCGACGGCATGACGGCCGTGCTGACCTTCTTCGGCATCTACGCGACCGGCGTCATGAAGTGGCACGCGCTAGATATGCTGATGATCGGCATCATTCTCACGGTGCTGGCTGTCATCGGCGGATTTCTGGCCCGCTGGTTCGACAGCGCTCTCGGACCGCGCCGGGCCGTGCAAATGGAAATCCTCATGTCCCTATTGGGCATCGTTATGCTGCTCGGCATGGCGCCGGACCGCATTCTGTTTTTCTGGCACTACGACATCGCGGTGCATGCGCCCCTGTGGACCGGTCCATTCTTCCGGACGCTGCCGGACTGGATCTTCATTCTAATCGGCTTCTCCAACGCCGTTTTCATCACGGCCCATTACGCGTCCAGCCGCACCCTCCTCACCCGGCTGACGCCGCCCGAACAAACGGGCGCGTTCTTTGGAGCTTATGCCGTATCCGGTACGGCCACCGTCTGGCTGGCTCCGATGATGGTGAATATCGGCACCCGGTTCTTCCACACCCAGCAGGGCGGTTTTGCCATGATCGCAATACTGCTGGCGATCGGGTTTGGAGGCCTGCTGTTCGTACGCAAAGGCAACCGCGATTTCGGGACATGAGACGTTCGCTACGTCTCGGTATTCGAATTGGCAGACCCGACCCGGGACATTCCGGTTGGAAATAGACTGTTGTTCTGCCTCAAGTCCGGTTGCTCACGCAAGAGTTCGGAGTAACCCAAGATATTTGTGAGCGGTGTCCGCAGCTCGTGACTCATGTTTCGCCGCTGCCTACTCATAAGTCAACTTCGAAGTAGAAGCGACAGTTGTGGAGACGTGCAACGTCGCAATCCCCATCACGATATCTGCCTAGACCCAAAGCCGACATCCGCCGACGCAAATCCCAGAAGGCCACGTAGAGTTCTAATTTAAGATAGCTCAGCGTCTGATGTCAGGCTTTGCGCCACTTTCCAGTCTTGATGTCGAACTTCACAGTTCCTGCTGTTCGCATGCGCATTAGCAGTTCTTGCAAGGCGTCCGTGCTCTTGTTGCTGGGATCGAGCCGCTGCTGCAGTGAATAAATCGCACGGGGATTGTCCAGCGCGGCTAGCACATCGTCTTCCTTGATCATGACCCGACATTTCTCAGCTTCAGCACTCGCTCCCATACACCGACCTTTTCGTCGGGCCAACTGCGCCGTGTTAGCGCCCCGCTGGGCTTCGACTCGATAGACCTTATTAAGGGACCAAGACTCTACCTGCGCACCGGCCCTTGCTCGACGAGAGCGCCCGCCATCAAATTCCTATCATGCCTCTTGGAAATTCAGGTTATCCGGTGACACGCCTATGTCCGCTTTCCACCCAAAGCGGACACTCAGACGGTTTGCTCCCAATGCTCTCGGCGTACCCGATGGACAGCAAAAGGTGACGAAAAAGGGCGGCCCTATTTACGAGACTGCCCTTCCGTTCGTCGACGTGAGCCTTCGAAGCGTGCGCCGACAAATCGATCGCTCGACCGTGAGGCGTGTCGCGTCAGTCTGTGTCGGTGGAGATCAGCACAGTTGCAATCCCAGTCTTCATATCGAGCCAGAAGAGCGATGCGTCCCAGGCAACGTCTTGGAACCACCGCGACCATGGCTTCCAGCTTAAGTACGCCTGCGCCTCTGAGTGACGACTCTCAAACGCGGCATCCGTGAAGTCATGGACAAGTTTGAGGACGTCCGAATCTGTACCCTCGAAATGACGATAGGCTCCGCCGCTCGAAATCATATGAGCCAACCTACCGGCAGCGACGAAGGATGACTCAAGCGCAAATCCAAGGTCGCCGTAAGTCCCAGGGACAGGCTCAGGAATCGCAAGTCGGGCCTGGACAAGATCGTCATTGAAAAATTTTGTGAAAAAGTCTGCCTCCGGCAGGCGATTGCGCGTCAGAAACCAGTTAACGGCAGGTGCCGTTTCTAATCGGAACTGGGAAGCCCGCGCGCCTCCGTTGATGTGGGTGTTTCTGAGGCTGTCGACGACTGCCTGGAGTCGTGAATCCAAACGATCAACCACAAGTATCCGAGACTGAGTCCAGTCGCGCTCGATTTGCTCGGTGTTTGGTCGGTTTTTAGCCCAGTCAACGGTCCGATAGTCAGTCATCTCAGCACCCTATCGCGCAAAATCGTCCCGTGGCCGAAATTAGCTGCACCGGCCCCTGGTATTCATCAGGCGCGATTCTGACACTCGGTTTCTGTTATTGCTGACGAATCGTGTCGCCGAGGTTGTGGACAGGGTCAGAGAGAATCGCAGTTCTTGCATCCGTGAACGAGACGCTGAAGTACATACGCTGATGGAATATCTGCGTCACGGTATACTGATCGTAGTTCAACGTCAGTATGCCGCCAGTTGGGCTGGTCTGTTGCCAACTCCATGTTGTGTACTGCGTTCCCTCGGCCCCATTTGGCATTGTGTAACCTCCGTTTGGAAACAGCGTGAATTCGATCATGTTGTGATCTCCGACCCACCTTCCCATCGGAGGATCTGCTGACGCCGGTACCGCATGCATGATCAAGAACGCCGTCGTCGCCGCAGCCAATGTCAGAATTCGCATCCCTTGCCCCCATGCCCAGAACCCACGTCAGATTATCAGATCGAGCATCGGCTTGGCACCTTGGTTGGAGGAGCAATTCGGCCGAGCCGCGAATGTCCGCTTTCCACCCAAAGCGGACACTCGGCTATCAATATTCGCCAGCTCGGTGTTGGTGTTGAGGAGGGTGTGGTCGGCTCGTGAGGAGACGACCATGTCCGTGACAGAATGTTGCAAATTTCCCACTTCAAAGCACAGCGCCGTGGAACAAGGGCCGAATCATTGGACAAAAGCGCCCACTTAAACCAAGGGACGTTTGGGCGATAAGAGTCAGACTCGAATTGCGCGGCGATAAACGAGGCCCAGCCCTCTTCAATTTGGCAATCGACAGCAAACTTCGGGCCTGCGACTTGGTGAGTTGAAAGTCACTGAGATTCAGACCGCTGGCCGGTTGCATGACCGCGTCGCGATTACTCAGAAGAAAACTCGGCGACCGGTTCAATTTGAGTTGACCGAACCAACACGGAAGGCCATCCGGGACTATCTGGACTCCTGCCATGCCGACTGCACTGGCCACATATTCTTGAGCCGGCTGCGGGCGCAACCACACATATCGACTCGACAATACGCCCGGTTGGTTCACAGCTGGGTGGCATCGGCAGGGCTGGACAGTGCCGCTTACGGCACACACTCTATGCGCCGCACTAAAGCCGCCCAAATTTATCGCAAGACCGGCAATCTCAGGGTGGTTCAACTCTTGCTTGGTCACACCAAACTTGAAAGTACCGTCCGCTACCTCGGGATAGAGGTGGATGACGCGTTGAGTATTTCGGAGCAAGTCGAGTTGTAAGTGAGCAGCCGCGGAGTCACCAAAACGTCGGCTTCGCGGCGCACTTTCCTTGGCAAGAATGGTGCCTGACAGCTCTAAACGTCTGCTTTGGGTTGAAAGCGGTCACTGGCAATTAGACGACAAAGGCGCCAATCACACTTCCGACGCTCAGCTAGTGACGAACGAAAATGGCGGCAGGATCGCCGCCGTAATCGTTGAGTGAATCCGCAGTCTGTGCAATGACGACATTGCATTCAAGGTATCCAGCCGCACGTACCGAGGAGGATTCCGTGATTTTGTCCCGAAGCGTTTAGTTCGTAGGTATGTATCGCGTGCCAATCAAAACGTGAACGGAGCTCTTCGAGCCCGCGAGGTTCGAGCGTTTGATAGACTTGGACTGCAAATAGGCAATTGCTACCGGCGAAATGTCGCTTGAAGGCGTCGACAATTTCGGTGATCGGTGGAGTGGTTCGACGCAGGTCAAGCCCAGTCGTATGATTCAGTGCGCCACCCCAGGGCGGCGCCACAAAAACGACGAGCAGTTGATCGGCTTTAAGTTCAATTTGCTTTAGCGCGGCAGCGTAATCTTCGAGAAGGTACTCAATTGGTGCTCGCATCGATGCAATATTCTGGCGACTAAGAGCAAAGATCTGATCGTCAAGTTCGACCCCAATGCCCTTCGAATTTTCAACGCATGTCAGAATCCAGAACAGTGTGTTGCCCGACCCAGCGAACGGATCAATGACGAGAGCTGTCGTACTCTCAGACGCGGTCCGCGCAACTTTGGCAATGTCCTCGGCGATCACCTTTGCCAGACAGTCTGGTGTGCACTCTACTGCGGTGCGCCCCAAGATCCGGACGCCACGTGCGAACCAATCGTCGGGTTTCATCCCATAAATGGAAACAAAGTCCGGATCGCCATAGCTGTCGGTGCCGTATTTTTTAACTTCCCACAGTTTCAGAATCTCGTTCCGCTTTGGGCCATTGAGTACCAGGGACCGATTGTAGATGACTTCGGTCGGATTGGCGGAGTCGTCTGCGGACATGCGTGTCCCCAAATCGTCAAATGTCGTTGCTCGTCAAATGGCTATACAACATATTAGCTTGGACAAAATGTCCACATACCAGCCGAAGATTCCCTTTTGGTTCACATTTAGTCTGCTTGGGCTTCATCGTGATCGTTCAACATCAATGATCCTAGCACTAGAGTGAAAACGATCTCGTATCAGTGCTTAGTTGACAGCCGGTCCAGCATTTGAATTTGTCAGGGACAATGTCGCCTTTGGGTCGATAGCGGACACTCGTCGCGTGTGCGTCGCGTTTTGTCCTTGGTGCCTGAGTGCGTCGGCCGCTCACGGTGGTGGTGCACGACCGCGCTGCGATGCGCCGCGCGCAGGCTGTATCGGTCTGCCAACGCCCGAGAGCAAAGAGCCTAATCGACAATATCTGAACCACCGCCGCAAATACGATCAACACACCCTTATCGCAACTTGGAGAGAGCATGCTAAGCTCGGCGAAACAGAATTGGGGGCAAGAATATGGCACATAAATTGAGGATGGCCGCCGCGGTCGCCGCGCTTTTCGTCTTCTTTGGTGCATCGGTCACAGCGGAAACTGCAGCGACGAATGCAGCTATTGCCGACGCCGGTCGGCCAGCCGAGGACACGGCACGCGACGCCGCTCGGAAGCCCGCAGCCATGGTGGAATTTGCCGGTATGAAGTCCGGCGACACGGTACTCGAACTGCTGCCAGGTGGAGGGTACTTCACGCGCATTTTCTCGAAGGTGGTCGGCGCGAATGGAAAACTCTTTGCCGCCGTCCCCGACCCCAAAGGTTCCGACGCCGAGCCGGCAGCCGCGGCCATCGCCGCGCAACCCGGATACAACAATGTGATGGTGGTGCCGATCGCCCCACTTCCGGCGATGCCCCCGCTCGATATCATCTGGACATCCTGGAACTATCACGACCTGCATCTGAGCCGTGTCCATGCCGACATGGCCGTCGTGGACAAGCAATGGTTCAGCATGCTCAAGCCAGGCGGCGTAGTCGTTATTGTGGATCATGTGGCTCTGCCAGGTTCGCCACCAGTCGAAACCGCCGACAAGCTGCATCGCATCGATCCGGCCGTGGCCAAGACTGAAATGTTGGCGGCCGGGTTCACGTTCGATGGCGAGACCAATGTGCTCGCCAACCCTGCCGATCCGCACACTGCGATCGTCTTCGACCCGTCCATCCGCGGGAAGACCGATCAGTTCGCGTTCCGATTTAGAAAGCCGCGATGAGGGCGCGCCGAAGCGCTCGTTGACCCGTTGATTGATTCCTAAACCTGTCCGCTATGGGTGGAAAGCGGCCGTTCATCGTGATTGATTCGGTGTCGTAACTTTCGCGGGCCGCAAACGGTGCTCGGACGCGATGTTCTCAGAAATCGGTCTGAAAGTCCGCAGCGTTACCACGCTCGTGTCCGAGGCCCAGCCGCGCACGGGTTGCCGCGACCACTAGGATGGCGGCGACACTGTAAGTGAGAGCAGTATACATGGCGCCGTCGCCCTCCAGTATCATGAAGCGGTTGGACGCCCAGTGCATGAGGATCGCGGGGATCACCGCGCCGTGCGTGTTGACCGCCACCCAGCTCATCAACACGGTCTGCGCCACCACTGCCAGTAGGAACCAGCCGACCGATAGCGACGACTGTGGCATGCCGGAAAACAGGAACGCCGGCAGATGCCACACTGCCCACACCACACCGAGTAGCACCGATGCGACCGCCGGATTGAAGCGCTGCAACATCCGAGGCAGCGCATAGCCGCGCCAGCCGGGATCCTCACCGATCGGACCAGGATCTACCACCAGCATCGAAAGTCCGTACCACGCCAGAGCGGGCCAGGCCGCAAAGTAGAGAACCGGCGGAGGCGGCGTATGGTCTACAGTGGCTCGGATGAAGCTCGCGGAAAGTGCGAGCGTGGCCATTCCAATCGTCGCGACGAGATACCAGCGCAGCTTGATGCGCCAGCGGAAGGTGCGCACGAAAAGATCGCGTAAGCCCGCGGCACCGTCGAACGCATAAGCCAGGACAAAGGCCCAGATCGTCGGCGTCCAGATCGTCAGGAAGACGATCGGATTCCACAACGTAACCGACCCGAAATGTCCCCTCGTCCATACCGGAAACAGCAGGAACAGCGCGCTTAGTCCCCAAGCGAAGACATAAGTGAGCACAAAATAGACGACGATGCCTTTGCGGTTCATCCAGGTGCCATGAGTGATTTCGCCCTTGTTGGATGCGCCGAAATGAATGGCAGATGCACGCGCCGGAAATTCGTGCGGCGAACCAAAGGTTTTCAGTATCCCGGATCTACCGCACGGTTAGGCAATATCCGCTTTGGGTCGAAAGCGGACACTCGCGCAGACGCCGCAAAGGGTACGAACATCATTGCGCAGTCCGCGCCTTCAACCCTCCCGCAAGCACGACAGCGCCAACGAAAACCAACATAGGTAACAAGCCCAGCAAGGCAAATGGCAGTTTGTCCGGAGCGGATGCGAAGAGCATCGATATCAGCGGACTCCTGATGTTGTTGATGCACGAATGCGCAAAGCTGCTCGGCCAGATGCTATTGCTTCGGATACGCAACCAACCGAATAGGATGGAATACAGCACTGTGCCGGCGGGGAAGATCGCAAGCATAGCAATTGCGTGCTGTGGAATTTCGGGCACCGAAAACAAAAGGGGATAGTGCCACACGCCCCAGATAAGGCCGGTCGAGACAGCCGCCAGCAGCGGGCGGTTGGGGAATAGGCGAAGTTGCAAATAGCTTCGCCAACCGAACTCTTCACCCCAAAGAATGGGAGTAGAGATTGCAGCGATCAGGGTTAGCCCGAACACCGCGCGAGCTAGGAGTTCCCACTTCTCGACGCGAACTCCGATTGGGGATCCTAGCGCCAGTGTCTTCGCAATTTGCGGATCGGCCAGCCCGAAGAAGGGTGCAGCCCACGCTACAAACGCAACTGCTGCGAGTGGAACGAGCCAGGCGGCAACGTAAAAGCGCCAATTGCGCGGATGTGGCTCCAAGCCCGCATCTGCAAAGCCTTCGCATGTCACCCATCTTCGAACGACGACCGCCGCAACCGCCGGGGCAAACGCACCTGGTATCACGAGCAGGCGCATCAGCGTGCTCGTTGCCGGCACACCCAACCACAAGGGAACTTCCCATACCGACCACGCGAGGCCGAACGTGACCAAGAGAAAGACGATGATGCCTTTCGCCGAATCTTTCACACCTTTTGTTTCTCTCGTTCTGAAAACACGGTCAAGTCACCGAGCACGCCAGTTTGGACCTAGGATGAAGCAATTCACAAAGCCAATCTGGAGCGCTCTATCCCAATTGCCAGCAAGACGTTTTCGGCGGGGAATCTCTCACCTTCCAAGAGTCTCCTGGGAGAGGCCAGCCGTCAGACCAATGTCCGCTATGGGTGGAAAGCGGACATTCGATTGAGTCAGAAATTACGAGTTACGCCGCTACGGCGTACCTTGTTGTCCGACGTGCGGGGTAGCCGATGATTTGACCGCGCGTGCGACGGTGTCATCAGCACAGCTCAATCTGCCTTGAACCAAGGGAGCATGTCGCACATAGGTCTGGCCAATTCGATTTGCTTGTCGATGAACGCAGCATAGTCGGGTGACATCACCGAACGCGTGTAGTGCCACCACTCCCGTCCGCCGTCCATCTTGAGCATCCCTGCCCAAAACTGAAGTTGCTGATCCGCAATCAGGCGGTCGAGCACTCCTTCGTCGCGTTGGTTAAACATGAACTGGCCGTTCAGGTTGAAAAAGCTCATGACGCTGTCAAATTGAAACTGGTCATTAGGGGGCTGCTTTGCGAAGCTGTGCAGGCAGTTTCTCATGATGGTGACGAGCGCGGGGTCGCCGGCGAGTGCAACCAGCAAGCGGTTGTAGTCACTGAGCCCGGAATCCAGAGCGGCAGAGGACATCGCCTTTGTATTTTGTCGCATCTGGACCAAGAGAAAGATCAACGTGACCGCGACGGCAACTCCACTGAGGAACGAACCAAGTTCTGCGAGTTGGGATAGTGACATGAGCGCCCCCGAGTGAGTTCGGCCACACGATAGCCGATTTCGCTAGGTGACCCAGCCAAAAGGCGAAAGTCCGCTTTGGGTCGAAAGCGGAAATCAGTGAAGTCGAACGATTTTGGTCAACCAGTCGGTCTTGCCAGTTCGGCGGCGACCGCTGACGTCCAGCCTTCAACATAAGAGCGTGGTTGCCCCTGCGACGCGGCGGCCAGCGCGTCACCATCGACTAGCTCAGCGTAACCCCTGTTGAACGAGAATCGAGAGAGCCGCCAAGCGGCGCGAAAACCCGGGTAGCGGAGAAGAAGACTGAGACCCGCACTCGAAGTCATAATTCCGTCGTCGTCCAACATTCCGCGGGAGTTCAACCAATGACACTCTTCGTGAAATGACAGAAAGTCGCGAGCCATGGCGTGAAACTGCATGAGCTCTACTTCGGTCATGTCCACTTCCGTGGCGAGTCCGCGCGAGAATATCGATGCCAGTTTGCCATCCATGAGCATTCTTTGATGCTGGCGCATAAATGCCTGGACGCTTCGGTGCGCCGTCGCTCGTTGCGCCAACGCGTTCTGGCGAATCTGGAGGCCGAGTAGATCAGCGAAAAAAGGACCGCCATGCCGCTGATGAAGCTGCCGATTGATGCAAGGTCGAAAGTGACATGTGGTGCCCCGTGTGTCTGGTGGGAGCAGACTAGACGGGATTGGGTATTATGACAGCAGTAGGCGATCAGTCGATTGCGGCTTCCGCGAGCGGCCGTTCGTAAATGCCTCTTGTTTTGCCGCTCGGTAACGATTCGAACCACTTCTGAAACTCCGTCGAATGCCAGTGACGGCGAATTTCCCAGAAATGCCTGACGCCAGTTAGTTTCGCGAAGTCGGACGCTTGCCGCTCGACGTTTTCCCAATGCTCGCCGTCAAGCTGCCTATGGCGCCACTGCAGGCGCGAGGATTCCCAATAGCGAAAGAGACCGCTCAAGAACGCAACGAATCTCACGCGTTCGTCATCTGTCAGGCTCTCCATATCGGTCATCCCCAGCCGCCAAAGTCGTGCCACCTCTCCATTTTCAACGATTGGCGTCACAATCTGTTGCAGGTTTGAGGCGTGCGCCTGCGACGCTGTCGCTCTCACCGCCTGCGTATTTTGTCTCAGCTGAAATCCGACGAATATCAGTGACGCTAGAACTGCAATGCCGCTGATAAAACTTCCAAGGCTGGATAGGTCTGCGAGTGTCATGAGATCCCCCTGAGGTTCGTCCGGGGAATACGATAGCCGATTTCGGCAGGTCACAGACCGAGCGGTACTCGAGCGTCCGCTTTGGGTCGAAAGCGGACATTCGCTTCCGCGCATTAGGCGCGGCCGATTGATTTGGACCAGGGCGTCAGCGCGGTCAGTTGAGAGCCGCAATGGCAACGAAAAAGGCAGACGGCGTCGCCTCTTTGCCCACCGGCGCGACGAGGATCTCGACCTCGATTCCCGTCTTGCCTTCAAAGGCGACGTGCGCCGTCGCTTTGATCGGTTTGCCGCTTCGGCGGACCATGTCGAAACCCAGATGCCAGCGTTGCGCGATCTGGCTCGGAACACCCTCGCTTAACGTTCGACCAGCGCGCGAGCCATAAATGGCTTCAATATTCCTGCCGGCGAAAATGACAAAATAGTCCGGCACAGAAAGCGCACTCGATGTCTCTTCAACCAGGCCGACGGAGTCAACGAAGTCGCCCATCTCGTTCAGAAGCAGATCTGTGCGACTGGGCATAACGCGTCCTTCGCGCTGTCGGTCCCAGTAGTCGAATGCCGCCTGTACCGGCCGCGACACAAAGGTCATGACAGAGTCGAAGTTGATGGGCGGTAGGGCCGCAGCTTCCTCGGGTGACTCTGGGGCGGTTGACCGCATTGCACCTCCTTCGTCGGCTGTTCCGACTTGGTTTGCGGCTTTTGCGTGCCCTCAAGTATATCAAACTGCCACCACACCTCCCATCGCTGAGTGACACGGTTCGATCACACTATCGGTGATCCGAAGCACTTACGCGAATTGAGAAGTCGCGGCCGAAGCTTCTGCTCAACAAGGAGAAGTATCCGCTTTGGGTCGAAAGTGGATACTCCTCGTCCTCGTGGCGACCAGCTTTGCAGCCCTCATTTGTCCGGCCTCAAATCTGCCCGAAGCTAAGTCACGTCAGGCATCAAAATTGCTAGAATTGCTGAGCGCCGAGGCGGAGATTTGTTAGCCCCCGACTGACTGCACCACCACCTCCAAAGGCCCGTAACGCCGCGGTTTGTCTGGGTTTTCGCGGTTGCCGCATATCGGCAAAGTATGCTTCCGGAGACTTTTGGATCCGCGGGTTTCAACCGGGTTTCAATTTGGCGTCGTACGTGGGTCGAGAGAAGTAATGTTCCGCTCACCAATGACTTAGTGGAGTCGCTACGACCGGTTGGGGGGTGCAGGCTAAATCCACAGATGCGCGCTCGTTGCGCTCTTTGCTTACTCAGGCCTCAACGCTGAACGCGGGCGAGCCAAGGGGCGGCGTGGCTGAGGAAACCGATTGGACAACCTCTGCGTAACAGTCTCAGTTCCGTTGGTGCAAACCATTCGTCACGCCACAAGGAGCCTAAAAGCGCTCGCCGACCATCTCCTCGCTTCGGGCCCATAGCGCCTTCGCGTGCTCCACATCGAGCGCGTAAGGGCGGACGCCGCCACGCGCTTCAGGATTGTCGACAATTTCGGCTACGTGGCAGTCCTCACAGTACTTTCCGCCCACCTCGTCCGGCTTCGCAACGAAGCCACTCCAAACAGACGTTGCCGCGCCCTGCGGGATCGTTTTCCATTGGAAGGGAGGCAGCTTCGCCGCCTGGTTCGCAGCTTCTATGTTTTTGATCATCTGTTGAGTCAGTTCAGGCGTCATGTGTCGACCAAGCTCGGTCTGGATGCCGCCGGGATGTACTGCCGTGGCGCGAACGCCTTTATCCTTGTGGCGGCGATCGAACTCGACGGCGAAGAGGACGTTGGCGGTCTTGGAACGGCCATAGGCCACGAACGCGTCATAGGGCGTGCGTTCGAAATTGGGATCTTCCAAATCGACGTCGGCGAAGCGGTGGCCCGCGGAAGAGAGGTTGACGAGGCGAGAGCCCGATTTGAGCAGCCGCACAATCCGGTTGACGAGGACGAAGTGGCCCAAGTGGTTGGTGCCAAACTGCGTCTCGAAGTCGTCCGCCGTTTTGCCTTTCGGAGTCGCCATGACACCCGCGTTGCAGATGACAACGTCTATTGGCTTGCCCGCTGCGACGAGTGTGTCGGAGCAGGCGCGCACGCTCTTGAGTGACGCAAGATCGAGTTCTACTAGGTCCAAGCCCCCGCCGTTTGTTGCAGCCGAGCGGACGGGCTCTGTTGCGCGGCGCGCCTTTTCTAGGTCCCGAGCGGCTCCAATGACCGTGGCTCCGTGGGCGACGAGGGTTCGGGCGGTCTCGACGCCCAGACCGGCGCTCACGCCGGTCACCAACACACGTTTCCCTGAAAGGTTCATACCATCGAGAACGTCGTCCGTGGTGGATTGCGCTCCGAATTGCTTAGCCATAGGACGACTCCATAAAGGGGATGATGCAATGCTGACACGAACGCCGCGCCGGCGAAACCTAGCCGTCCAGTTATGTCCATCTGCGTTGTTGCCCCCGCCGCTCCCGCGTGCCTCAATGCCTCGCGTAGGCGAGCCGAGAGGGCGGAGTGGCTGAGGAAACTGATCAGGAGCGTGGCGCGGCGGCGACTGGTGGCGCAGGATGCGTGCCTGCCTAAACTGCAATGACCGCTGACGGTTCGCCGCGGATTTCCGACATCGTCCTCATGGACGCACGAGCTCTCGCTGCGGAGATCGTGTCACGCAGAATCTCCTGCGTTGATGTAATGTGCGCATTTCTCGATCACATCGACACGTTCAACCCCAAGGTGAACGCCATTGTCGCGCTGCAAGAGCGCAAGAACCTCCTGACCCAGGCCCAGGAGCGCGACGCACAGGTCGCGCGCGGCGAGATCATGGGGCCTTTGCACGGCTTTCCGCTCGCGGTGAAGGATCTAAGTTGGGTGAAGGGTATCAGCTCAACATCCGGCTCACCGATTTTGAAGGACTTCGTTCCGAGAGAGGACGACTTGCCGGTCGAACGCTTGCGGACCGCAGGCGCAATCTTCATCGGCAAGACCAATACGCCTGAGTTCGGTCTCGGCTCGCACACCTACAACCCAGTCTATGGCGCAACTCTCAACGCCTACGATCAGACAAAATCTGCCGGCGGTAGCAGCGGCGGCGCGGCGGTCGCACTTGCGCTGCGGATGCTGCCCGTCGCTGACGGCAGCGACTATGGCGGCAGCCTGCGCAACCCGGCCGGATGGAACAACGTGTTCGGCTTTCGGACCAGCTTTGGCGTTGTACCAGCCGACAACGACGACGTTTGGCTGCCGTCCATGGGTGTAACGGGCCCGATGGCTCGAAGCGTCACCGACCTCGCAATGTTGCTCGCGGTGCAGGCTGGTTATGATCCTCGCGCGCCGCTTTCAGTTGCAGGTGACGGCCGCAGGTTTCTGGGTCCGCTGGAGGCGGACTTCAGGGGCAAGCGGATCGCATGGCTCGGCGACTTCGACGGCTTCGCGCCTTACGAAGCGGGCGTACTCGATCTGTGTCGCACAGCCCTGAAGAGCTTCGAGTCTCTCGGCTGTGTCGTCGAGCAAGCGATCCCCGAGTACCCGTTGGCGCCTGTGTGGCATGCCTTCATCAAGCTACGCCATTGGCAGGTGTGTGCCGGACTTGGGGGTTTGTACTCGGACCCCTCGAAGCGCGCGTTGATGAAACCAGAGGTCATTTGGGAAGTCGAAAACGGACTTAAGCTGTCGGCTTCTGAAGTCACCGCTGCGTCCGTCATCCGCACCGAATGGTTCAACGCTACCAGGCGTCTCTTTGCGAGATATGACTTTCTGATCGCGCCCACTGCGCAGGTGTTTCCGTTCGACGTGGGCGAGAAATGGCCACGAGGGATCGCCCAGCAGAAAATGCAGAGCTATCACGAGTGGATGAAGGCTGTTTGCCTGATCACGATGACCGGTTGTCCATCTTTAGCTGTTCCGGCGGGATTCAGTCCGAAGGGTCTGCCGATGGGCTTGCAGATCATCGCGCCGGTCCATCATGAGATGGACTGCTTGAAATTGGCGCTCGCATATGAACGCGCCACGGACTGGACGAAACGCCGATTGCCCCAACTACTCCAAAATGCTTGAGAAATTTGTGGCGATCCGCTGCGGGTGCATTTGACCGTTGCGAATGAGCACGCGGAGGCGAGCGTCGGTGCTGTCGATCCGATTGCTAAAGCCATTTCGCTGAACGCTGCGATATCGACGACCTCGTGTACCTTTCCCCGCGGCTAGAAGCGGCGCGGAAAGTCGAACGGGCCTATCCGCTTTTGCTCGTAGTACCCGGCAAAATCATAAGGTTCTGTTGCGATAATTCCCTGGCCTGCGCATACCGCGTAGCAATTGTTACAACTCATGCAGCCCGTGAAGTTCGTCTTGACCCTTGCTTTCAGATTGTCCTTTGGCCCAAAGAGCTCAAGCACGTTGGCCGGACAGACCACGACGCACAACTTGCAGCCATCGCACTTGTCGAGATCGACCGTGACCCGGTGATAAATCGCCTCTCGGGGATCGTCCCAAACGGGAAGATGATCTGGATCCACAATGGCCTTCTCTTCGCGCTCGTTGTTCACTTCGCAGCTCCTAATACAGAATGCGCTTTTCGCCTCCTTCCCACCAGACAATCTGGTGGGTCTGACGAGAAACGGGTTGCTGTGTCGGATTTCCGATCGGATAACCGACACAAATTGCCTCGGCAATCTCGAAGGGCGGAGCCACTCCGAGTTTTTCTAATAGGGCGGCATTGCTGCTTAGCAATCTGGAGAAGCCGATCCAGCAGGTTCCGAGTCCGAGACTCTGCGCCGCAAGCACGATGTTCGTGCCGGTGACTCCGATATCGACCTCGGGAACGCCGACCCCGCGCTTATCCATCAGAATGAAGATCACGGTTGGAGCCTTGTGAAAGATCGCAAATCGTCCGTTGGCGATCGACTTGATTGCGGTCATCGGCACCGGGTGGAAAGAATTCGGACTCGCGCGATTGAGCTTTTGCGTATTTTCCTGGACCGCAGCACGTTTTTCACTGCCCACCGGATAGTTGGTGTAGTCGACGCTTGCCGTCATGTTCTTGCAGACGGCAACGCCGTACTGCTCCATCTCGGCGATCAGTTCCTTGTCTCGCACGACGACGAATGACCAAGGTTGGCAATTCCCTTGCGACGGCGCGAAGCGCCCCATCTCGAGAATGCGGCGGATCATGTGAGCCGGTACCTGGCGTCCTTTATATTTACGGATGCTTCGGCGCGTCAGAATGGTGCGCTCCACCTCGTTCCAATCCGCACCTTCTTCGATGTCGTGCACAGCGGTGCGACGCCGGGCGATTCGCCCGGCTTTGGTCGCCGACTCTTCCAATTCGCATTCCAGATCTTCCAGCTCTCGTTCGGTCAGGATATCGCTCACAGGACCTCTCCGATCATGGTTGTGTTGGATTCGGAATCCGCGCTCTGGCGTAAGGGTTGACGCGATCCGAATGCGGCCGGCGCCACGCGCCTAATCTCACCGTTCCGATATGCGTAGACTTCCGCATCTCTGGCGCGCAACTGCTCGATCAGAAAACGATCTTGCGGTTTTTCCGATGCTGTCTTTGGAATTTCGTCGAGGACTTGCAGATAGGTCGGAACGAAATTCGGTTCCAGCTTGCGCTCACAGTCGGCAAAAACAGAGGCGGCATCGAACGCGACCGGATCGACAGCGACGATGGCAGCAACCACGTCGCGCTCGCCCGGTGCGCCGCTCGCGGCAGGAATACCGTAGACGTAAACGTCACTGACTTGCGGATTCTCTGCGAGCGCGGCTTCGACGAAGCCGGGATTTATGAAATCCCCGTTGTGGCGAATGCCTCCGCCTTTCCGGTAATCGAAGAAGAACCAGCCGCCCGCATCGCGATGACAGACATCTCCGCTCCGCAGCCAACCCCCCTCCGTCTTCTTTGCCGATGCTGCTTCGTTGCCGAAATAGCTGACTGATGCAGCTTCGCCGGTCGTCGGCCGACTGATGAGTTCGCCCTGCGCGCCGGGCGGACATTCATTGCCTTGCTCGTCGACAATCTTCATCTCGAGATTGGGTGGCGGTTTGCCAAAGCTGCCGATCGGCCCAACACCGACGGGTTTGAACGCCATGCCGCCTTCGATCGCGCCGTAAGCCTCGAGCACTTTCACCTGGAAGCGTTTCTCGAAATTCTCCCAGATCGCAGCGGGCATTCCTGCACTCAGAACGAATTTGACGGGGTTGTCCGCGTCGTTCGGCTTTTCCGGCTCGCTGTAGATCGCTGTCGCCATGCCGCCGAGGAGGTTGAAAAAAGTGCAACCGTATTTGCGCGTGATATCCCAGAGGCGGGACTTGGTGAATTTCCTGCTGAACACCGCGCGCTGGCCCATACCGAGAGCCGAGGCGAGCGTCATGAGCTGTGCGTTGCCGTGAGTGAGCGACAGTCCGGTATAGGGCCGTTCATCAGCGCCAATGCCGAGCATTCGGTCGAGCATGGCCGCGCCGCCGTACCGAAAATTGGCGAACACGACACCTTTCGGGTCGCCCGTCGTTCCCGAGGTGTAGATGATTTGCAACGGATCGGCCGGGCTCTTCAGCTGCATGTCGACCCAGGTTTGCGGTCTGTCAAACGCCTCGCGGATGTTGGTTGCGCCTCGCACGTCACTCGCGAGCCAAGTGCCAGGCTCTTCTCGGCTTTCCAATACCCAGATCCATTCGAGCGCTGGCACCTTCGCACGGACTTCATCGACTTGCGCGAGACTATAGTCGGCGCAAACGATGCCGCGGCAGCCGGAATTGTTCAGCGTGAAAGCGAGCTTGGATCCGCGTGTTCTAGGATCGATCGGCACGAACACCAAGCCAGTGAGCGAAGCCGCGATCATCAGTTCGATGAATTCGGGGTGATTTCGAATCAGGATGGCGAAGCGATCGCCATATGTCATTCCGCGGCCCAGTAGTCCGGCCGCCAGACGATTTGCATTCGCCCAAAGCTCGGCGTAGGTGCGAATCTCGTCTTTGCGGCGTTCACCGCCTTCAAATGTCACGACGTCGAGGTCGGGCAGCGTTTCGGCGCGTGCCGCGATCAGGTCGGCAAGTACAAGTTCGTTCCGCACCCTCATCTTCGAATCTCCTCATGCCGCGGCGAGTATCGTGATGCACTGGGCTGCCGCGTCTGTACCGATATTGCCGCCGCCATTGTGGCAGAGACCGACTCTTGCGCCGGCAACTTGGCGCGCGCCCGAACGACCCTGAATCTGCTCGGTGACCTCCACGATTTGTGCGATGCCGGTCGCGCCGATCGGATGGCCCTTGCGCAGCAAGCCGCCCGACGTGCTGACGGGAATGCGACCGCCGAGTTTCGTCGCACCCTCCGATATCAGCTTACCGCCCTCGCCCTTGCGGCACAGCCCGATAGATTCATAGGCCAGAAGTTCAGCCGGCGCGGACGCATCATGCAGTTCGACCACATCGAGGTCGTCGGGACCGATGCTCGCTTCTTCATAAGCCTCGCGCGCACATCGGTCGGACAGGCCCTCCGTGTCGCCACCGTGATCCCAGCCGGAACGCAACACGCTCGAGCGGACGCGCACAGCTTTCGTGTATCCCAGTTCGCGGACCTTGCGTTCGCTGACGATGATAGCCGCCGCCGCGCCGTCGCCGACCGGCGAACACATCGGACGCGTCAGCGGCTCGGCAATCATGGGTGAGGCGAGAACCTGCTCGACCGTCAGAGCCTCGCGGAACTGCGCGCGCGGATTGAGCGAGCCGTGAACGGAATTCTTCGCCGAAACCATGGCGAACTGTTCAATCGTGGTTCCGTAGCGCGCCATGTGGTTGCGCGCGGCCGCCGCATAAATATCCATAAACATTGAACGCTTCTGTCCGGCGCTTTCGGAGGCTTTCGTTGCGCCACTGGCCGCCGCAGCTTTCTGCAGGCTGGCGATGATCATCTGCAGCTGCTCGACATCCACGGCGCCCATAAAGGCGCCATACATCTTGGCTTTGTCGGCCAGGTACATCTTTTCGAAGCCGGCCGCGAGCACGATGTCATACACGCCAGCCGACACCATTGCGCAGGCTTGGTTGAAGGCTGTGGAGGCGCTGGCGCAGGCATTCTCGACGTTCACGACGGGCAATGCACCCATTCCGATGCTGCGCAGCACAACTTCACCGCGGATGCATTCCTGTCCAGTCAGCACTCCCGCTGCCGCGTTCGACATCCAAGCGGCTTGGATGTCCTTTTTCTCCAGTCCGACATCCGCAATTGCCGCCTCTATCGCCTCGCCACCAATGGATTTCAGTCCACGATCCATCAGTCGGCTGAAATTGGTCATCCCCACTCCGGCGACATAAGCGTGCATCTTCATCGCATCTTCTCCTTCAGAATCGCGACGCAGCGACCAGTCCCAGCACCTCGTTGCAGCCGTCCTCGATCATTGAAATGCGTGCGTCCCGGAAGATCTTCTCGATTGGGCAGTCGCGAGAAATACCGGCCCCGCCGAAGACCTGAAGCGCCTCGCTTGCGACGTCAAACGCGGCTTGCGTCGAGGTCACTTTGGAGGCAATCGCCATCTCCAGTATCGGGACCTCGCGCGTGGCGTTGATGCGCTGAACGCGCTGATTGAGCGCCCGCGCCGCCTCGACCTTTTGATACATTTTGAAGAGGCGCGATTTCACGCTCTGATGCGTGAAGATCGGGACGTCGCCCTGGACTCGGTTCTTGGCGTACTCGACGGCAAGTTCAAGTGCAGCGCGAGCGCAGCCGACGAACGTCGTGCCCATACCGCCATTTGCCAGGCACAACACGCGGTCCGCGGCCGCGCGATACATTTCGGGAGGCACGACCATCGCATCGGCGGGCACTTTGAGTTCGTCGAAGAAGATTTCGCCCTGATTCAAGGCGCGCTGGCCGATCTTGTCGGTCGGCTTACCCTTCTTGACGCCGCCTTCATTGAGTGGAACGACGAACGCGGCGTTCCCCAGGCGTCCATCGCCCATATCGACGGCGCAAAAGAGGGCGGCAGCTTCGGCGATGGTGCCATTGGACACCCAAGCCGACTTCTGGCCTGTGATGACAAACTGATTGCCGTAGCGCCGCGCCAGACAGTTTGGCCGACTCGCCTGACCAATCGGATGATTGATCGATCCATCGAAGTTGATCATGTCCGAGCCATGATCGGGTTCGGTGATCGCCCAACAGCCCAGCGTGCCCACCGGATAGCGCTCGATGAGTGCCGGATTGCCGGACATTCGGGCCATCATGGTGGGAAAACCCGAGACGCCCAAAGCGATTGCAAGGCCGGAGTCGCCCCAGCCGAGTTCTTCGCCGACGATGCAACGCAAGCGCGCTAAGTCGGCGGGCGGGAGGTCCGGAGCTTCTTCGAACAAGCCGAGACCAAGTTTGCGATAGCCAGCGAAAACCTCCCAGAGGATCGAACCTTGCTCGATCACTTCGCCAGCCTGCAGCTTGTCGAGACTTTCTCCTGCGGGCCGCATGACGTCGCGGGCGAAGCGATGCGCCGTCTCCCACGCTGCGAATTCGACTTCCGTCAACTCCGGATCGAGATCGAATGCTTGCAGTGCCATGTGCGCTTCCTTTCATCCATATTTGGGAATTCGATGTGCTTGTGCGCAGTTCCTCATCTTCGTGCTCTGGCGCACCTAAATGCTGAGCCGGTCACAAAGGCCAAGATTGCGCGAGATCAAATTTCGTGAGGATTTGTGGGACTCGGCATGCGACAAACTCGTCGCCCCTGGCCCGCTACGTTGCCGAGCAGAAAGAGCTGACAAGTTCACGACCGATGACCGGATTCGCATCGGCGCCACTTCGCCAATCGGTGACTCCTCAGACGGCGACTGATCCAGATCAACGTCTCAACACCGCGCAGTGTTCTGATCCAGCCTCATAAGTAGACGGTGGGCGTCTTCCTCATCGCGCTGCACAACGCCTTAGTCGATGGCGCCCGTGGCGTAGGCGAGCCCCGACAATTCGGCGCGCGAGCGACGGACAGAGGCTTCGCTGCTGATGTTGAAAAGTGGGAAGGCGCGACACACATGACGAGCCCAAAAAAAGAATACGACGTGATTATCATCGGTGGTGGCATAAATGGTTTGACCACCGCAGCGTATCTTCAAAAAGCGGGTCTCAGCACTGCTGTCTTCGAACGGCGCGACGAGTCCGGCACTTTCGCCTCAACGGAAGAGGTCCTGTACCCGGGCGTGAAGGTCAACATGCACGCCTCGATGCTCATGCCCCATTTCGGTCCGGCCTATGTCGATCTGGAACTCGAACGGTTCGGACTTGAGCTTTTGCGCGCGCCGGGTGCCAGGTTCGCCTACTTTCATCCGTTTCTCGACGGCAATGCAGTCATGTTTTCCGGACGGGATGCTCGCGAAACTTACGAGGCGTGGAAGGTCATTTCGCCCAAAGACGCCGAAACGTTCCGAAAAGTCGTGAATTTCTTTGGCGCAACTAGACAGGCGATGCCCCAGGGTCCCTTGGGCGGAAAGCCTACCGACGAGAGCTTTCTCGCATTCGTCGAGGCGAGCAAGCATGTTCCTGTCTTTCCAAAAGACTGGTTATGGATGACAGGCGTCGAATTCGCCGATTGCTTGTTCGAAAATGAACAAATCAAACTTGGAATTCTAAGTTACGCCGCTACCGGCGGAGTCGACGGCATCAGCAGCCGCATCGCCGGACCGCTCGCGGTCATGACGTTCCTTTCAACCTTCACAGCTGAAGGCGGATACACCGCACGCGGTGGCAGCCATAGTCTCACCCACTCCTTGGTGCGCAGCTTCATCCATTACGGCGGCAAGATCTTCTACAATTGTCCGGTCGAGAAAGTCATGATCGAGGCAAAGCAGGCCAAGGGCATTCGGCTCTCTAAACTGGCCACCTATCCAGAGGTAGAGTTTAAGGCGTCGCGGGCGGTCATCAGCGATGTTAGTGCCAAGCCGACTTTTTTCGGCCTGATTGGCGAGGAGCATCTGTCGGTCGCGGAAAGGGTTCAGCTCAAGCGCTTTGACTATCGCGGCTCTTCGCTTTTCACGAACTACTACGTCATGAGCGAGCGTCCCAACTTCGCCTGCGCAAAAAAGTTTCCCGAAGCCAATGAGACGTTCATGTACAATTTTGGCGCGGAGAGCATGGCCGATGTCAGTCGGTTGATCGATGGGTGTATGGTCAGAAACCTTCCGCCAGATCCGCCGGTCGTATGGGGCGGCTGTTTCAACTATTCCATCGCCGATCCCACCCAGGCACCACCGGGTCAGTACACGCTTCTGACATGGGCGATGGTTCCCTACGAACTGCGACCGTTGGGCGGACCAGAGAAATGGGATGAGATTCGAGAATCCTATGCCGACAAAGTCGAGGACGTATTCGTCCAATATCTGCCAAACCTGAAGTCGGCGAAGCTCGCTCGCTACGCAAACACGCCGCACGACTATGTCCGCCGCAATCCGCATTGCGGCGGGAACATGCATCCGAGCGGCGCGGTAACAGAGTCGCAGATGTGGAGCTGGAAGCCCTTTGCCGGCTGCGGCGCACCGAGGACGCCGATTGACAGTTTCTACATCTGCCAGTCCGGAGGTGTGGCGAACTACACGACGCTTGGTGCCGGTTATGCGGCAGCGAACGAAGTGATGGATGGCCTCCATCTGGCGCGGCCGGAATGGTGGAAGGGCGTTGCATTTCAAGGAGCCCGCGATTTGTTGTTGCGTCAGGGCGTTGAACAACGTTTTACGGTCGACTGAAGAGAGCTTCAATCAGATTAGGCAACGTGCTTGGGGGAGAAAAGAAATGGCCGAACATTTGCAATACGACGTCGTCGTCGTCGGTGCCGGCCACAACGGGTTGACGGCGGCAGCCTATCTCCAGAAAGCCGGTGCAAAAGTGCTGGTTATCGAGAGGCGGCACGAGACCGGCGGCGCACTGGTGACGGAAGAATTTTCCGGTTACCGGTTCAACCTTCACGCTAACTATATGCTGATGCTCGACGTCGCGCCGCCCTATAAGGATCTCGGGCTGGAAGCAGATGGGTGTGTCTACATCCGCCCTGCTGCCGAGGCTTCGCTGCTGAAGAAGAATGGCGAAGCGGTGACGCTCTATTCCGATCTTGAGAAGAGCGTCGAATCGATCCGCAGGTTCTCGCCCAAGGATGCGGAGCGGTTCAGGGAAGTCTATCTGAACTACAAGCAGATCGCGGACGAGTATCTCATCCCCTCGACCTACGGTAGGCCCGTTGGCTCCGCACAGCTCGCCGCCACCTACATGAAAAGCGAGCTTGGTCAGCGAATTCTCAAAGTAACCGAGATGACGCCCTATGAAATTTGCCAGAGCTGGGGTTTCGAGACGCCAGCGTTGAGCGCGCTGCTGCTCTATCTGGTCTGCATGTGGGGCATCGACCCACAGGAAACGAACTCCAGTTACCTGGTGCCGCTCTATTTCAATCGCATGCTCAACGCCACCCTGGTGCGCGGCGGCTCTCATCGCCTGTCGTCGACTTTGCAGAAGGCCGGCATCCTGGCCGGCATGGAGGTCATGGAGAATTATGAGGTCAAGCGCTTCGTCGTCGAAAACGGAGTCGCCAAGGCGGTGGAAGTTGCCCCGACCGGAACGGACGGGCCGATCTTGCGGATTGAGGCCAAGACGATCGTCACCTCGACCGATCCGGAAACTACGTTCGGCAAGTTCATCATTGAGGACGAAGTGCTGAAGCGCTCCAAGCTTTGCCTCAACACCGCAAAGAATTGGGAATGGGAACAGAGCTCGCTTTTTCTGTGTCACCTCGCCTTGAAGAAAAAGCCGCACTTCAAGGCGGAAAGTAGCGATCCGGGCGTCCAGACCGCGTTCATACGCGTATTCGGCGTCGAATCGCCGGAAGATGTCGTCACGCACATCAAAGAGGTCATGCACGGGCATTTGCTCCACGACATCGGCCACGTGACCTTCACCACCGATCTGGACCCTGCGCAGGCGCCCAAGGAGACCGATCCCGACGGCGCGGTATGCCGGATTGAAGCCTGCGTGCCCTACGCGCCGGCGGCGGGCGACTGGTCCAAACTGTCAACGCAATACGGCGATCGGTTGATCGCCAAGATGTCGGAGTACATGACCGATTTCGACCCTGCGAACATCGTGCGCCGTTACGACTACACACCTGTCAATATCGAAATGAAAATCCCGCAGATGAAGCGCGGCTCGTTCAAGCACGGCGCCTACATTATGACCCAGATGGGTTATTCGCGACCGAACGTTCAGTGCTCATCATACAAGACGCCAATCGACAACCTCTATCTGTGCGGCGCGAGTACGTTTCCGGGAGGCATGGTGACTTTTGGCCCGGGTTACAATGCGGCAAAAGTCGTTGCCGCACATATGGGATTGAAGATCTGGTGGACTGAGCCGGAGGCCGTCGCTTCGGCCCGTCGGAAAGGCTTCCTGTTATGATCGTCTGGTCGAAGGGACTGGGAAAGCAGCGACTTCCCTTGGAGTTGTCGGCCGCAAAGCTGAGAGTGAGTCCGGACTATCTGATCATGGAAGGCGTTATAGAGCCGGTCTGCTGGAATTATGCCATTCGCTTGGCGCCGAACGATTTGAAAGATTTTCTCAAACTCATGTCGCGACCGGAGGCCGCGAAATTCCTGGCCGAGCGCGGCGGCGTGCTTTGGCCGTTCATGCTTGGTCTAGTCGCAATTGTGCCAAGGCTGCTCTTCAAGCTGGTGCTCGGGCCCAAGCAGTCGGCTCTGCCGACGGGGTCGTGAGTCATGCATTTCTGGTCCGAGGGATTGGGTGACAGCGAACTGATAATGGGCCTGGATCGGGCGAAGCTTCATCGCAAGGGTGAGTTTGTCAATCTGACGGGCGTCGTGGATTCTCCAGCGCCCTGGGAATACGAAGTCAAGGTGCAGTTCGATGATTGGATCACCATTCTTCGCACCGCCACTAGCGAGCAGGCTTGCGACTTCATTGCCAGCCACATGAGTATTGGCCAGCTCGCGGCGATGGCCTGGTCGATCGTAAAGTTCATCGCCTTGCTGGCGTCATATAGTTTCTTACGCGTCGTTGGATTGGCGCCCTCGGCAGTCTCACAGATCAACGCACTTGAAGGCACCCGGTCGGAGCAGTCCAAGACTTAGTGTAGGTGGTCCAGCGTGCGATTTCGCATAGGAGGCATTTTTTGAAGGTTCATGTCACCTACATAGACTCATCAGGCATCGTGCGCGCGATCGAAGCAATCTCGGGAACGTCGGTGATGGAAGCCGCAAAACAGAACGGCATACCGGAGATCGATGCTGATTGCGGCGGGGTATGCGCCTGCGCTACCTGCCATGTCTATGTGGAGCAAGCTTGGCGGGACAGATTTTCGCCCATGTCGAAGATCGAGAACAGTCTGCTCTCGCTGTTGCAAGAACGTCAGCCAAATTCTCGTTTGTCGTGTCAACTAAAGTTGACCGAAGAGCACGACGGCCTGATGATCCGCACAGCTCGTTCTATGGATTTGGCGTGAGCGTGTTACCTGAATTGGGGCGCCCAGCAGAAAAGTTCGCCCGCACCGATCAATGCTTGCACACGCACTTTGATTCGAAGCAACGACTCAGCCAATGCTTTCGGTTCTACAAATCATTCGGAAAGGTGGGCAGCAACGATACAGTGGGTTAGGATGAATCAAGGCGCTGTCATTGCCTATCTCTCCGGTATTGCCAGCGATATTTGAAAGTCCGCGAGGTCAAACGGAATCTGAAGACAGACTTCGGTACGTTTATCGACTGTCGTGTTTCAGCGCATGTGTTCCCAAAGCTCTCGCTCTTCTTCAAGGCGTTCATGCTCGTCGCCCTTGAAGTCGCCACGGGATACAACACCGTGAACCTTCCCGCGCTCCACAAGAGGAACGTGTCGAAATCCCCCATCCCACATTAGGCGCAGAGCATCTATCGCTGTTTTGTCTGGAGACATTGTAGTCGGATTTGCAGTCATGACCTGACTAAGAGTCGTCTTCGATGCACTTTTCCCGGCCGCAAGGACGTTGCAAACCGCATCACGACCCGTAAATATTCCAACCAAGCTGCCTTTCGCATCTGTAACCAAGACGGACCCGGCTCTCCGTTCCCTCATTTGATGACAAGCCGCCTTTACCGTCGTCATTTGCTCCATGATCAGCGGATTTTGGTTACAGACAATATCGGATAGCCGCCTCATAAATTCCTCCATTTCTCGGCGAGAAGATCACAGTCCTCCATCGCAAAAGAGCAATTGGTCCCTTTTTTTGATGTCGAGTCGTTGACTTTGGTCAATCGGCGCTTGCTCTCAGCGAATGCCCCTAAGTCGAGCGCACATGAAGACAAAATAAGGCAACGTTGGCCGAATGTCCGCTTTCGACCCGAAGCGGATATCGGCCCAGCCACAGTTCAATAGCCATACTCTAATCTGAAACGTCATCCCTCTAGCGAGACAGTGAGGAACCTAAGTACGCTTTGAGGCGGTCGTAAAAAAACCCAGTTGAGCGAGATCAACTCTGCCGGAGCCACCTCGGTCAATATTGTTGTCGAAGTCTCGCTCGGACGACCCGCCGGAGCCATGCGCACGGTGGTCATCCTCGCGCCGCGCTGGGAGACGAAGTCATGACGATAACAGGTGGCGAGTTGTTGGCACGCTGTTTGGCCCGCGAAGGAGTTCGCTTCGTGTTTGGACTGATGTCACCGGAGGTCGACCCGTTCCTCGCGGCACTCGAGGACAACGGCATGCGCTTCGTTCCGGTCAGGCACGAGGCGGCCGCCGCTTACATGGCCGAAGGACTCTACAAAACCACCGGTCAGGTCGCTGCCACGGTTACGAATCCCGGACCAGGTACGGCGAATTTAATTCCGGGCGTCATCAACGCCCGCCACGAAGGGGTGCCCCTGATTGCAGTGACTGGGCAGCATCGCCTTGACGTTGTCTATCCATCGGCTCCCAGCACCTTCCAAGGACAAGATCAGCTCGACGTGTTCCGCCCCGCCGTCAAATGGGGCGCGCCAATATTCTCTTGGCAACGCATTCCGGAAGTGACGCGGATGGCATTCCGCGAGATGTGGGCGGGTCGGCCGGGACCGGTTCAGCTCGAAGTGCCAATGCCTATCATGTACGCCGAGGGCGACGAGGCCTCAATTTCCATTTTTGATCCGGCTGCCTATCGCTCCGTGGGTCCGATGGCGAGCTCTGCGCAAGTCACAGCTGCAGCGAAGCTGCTGCGTGATGCCAAGCGCCCCGTTATCGCCATCGGCTCAGGAGTCGATCGAGCCAACGCCGGCGAAGCAGTGCTCGCCCTTGCGACGGTGCTTGGCTGTGGCGTTATCACCAGCATGGCTGGACGGTCCGCTGCTCCGCAGGATCACGCGCACCACCTGTACGGTTACGGTGCGGGCGCAGACGAGGCGCGACGCGAAGCCGACGTCATCTTGGCGCTGGGCACACGGCTTGGAAATCTCGATACGCCCTATGACAAGTATTGGGGCGACGGCAGCCACCAGAAGCTAATCCAGATCGACATTGATTCGCGCAACCTCGGCGTTTCCAGGCCGCTCACCCTGGGAATCGTCTCCGATGTTGGGAGCGCGGTTGCTGGTTTGCTCTCCGAACTCGCAACTGTGCAAGTTCGTGCCAACGCAGCTGCTGATCTTGCGCGCTATCGAAGGATCGAAGCGGCCTGGCGCGAGACGGCCTTTGCCGGTCTCAGCGCGTACAATGGTCCAGGTCTCCACCCAGGCATCGTGATGCAGGCAGTGGGCCGCTTCTTCGGGCGTGACGCGATCTATGTCGCCGACGGCGGATTCACGAGTTTGTGGGCGCACTTCATGTTGCCACCGACACGTGCCCGCTCCTATCTCAACATATTGGAGCTGGGCATGCTCGGCATCGGAATTCCATCTTCCATCGGCGCAAAGCTCGGTAACCCGGACCGTGAGGTAATTTGTGTTTCAGGCGATGGTGCCGCCGGCTTCCACTGCATGGAACTACAATCCGCGGTTCGTGAAGGGGTGAAGGTCACGGTTGTTGTGTTCTCAGAAGGCTCCTGGTCCATGGAGGTTCCAAATGAGCAGATGCGTTACGGAAAAACATTCGGTACCGAAATGGGTGCGATCCGCTGGGACAAGATGGCGGAGGGTCTCGGTTGCGCCGGCTATTTCGTCGAGTCGATGTCAGAGTTAGAGACAGCACTGGCAGTAGCGCGGGCCAATCCTAGACCCGCCGTTGTTTGCGTGCGGACCGACAGAACGGCCAATATCTCAGTGCCCATGTCGGTAGGTCAGCGCTTCGGTGAGGTGTACCAAGGTCCAGCCAGCTGAACATTGTTTGTCCACGGGTTCAGAAGAAACGGTCAGTTCAGCGGTCCTGAGTGGAACCTGAGCCAAGTTCGGTAACGTGCCCGCTTGTACCACTCGCCCGAATGGCCGCTTTCCACCCAGAGCGGCTGGCCCGCGCCGCCGACGTGGTTGCACGCCGGTTTCAGTTTCGATTTCGAACGATTTTGATCAACCGTCGTCTGTTATGCCGGTGTCACACGGGACTGGACGGCGCGATCGGAGTCCGCTTCGCGCGCGCGCACGCAGCGGTCGGGGACATTCCCCTCACGCTGCTCAATTTGGTTCGCGAAATTGAACGGCACTACGACAGCGGTAGGAACCACGGCGCGACACTTCTTTGTTTGGACTTCGCAATATCGACTATCGTTTTGAAGGAGACGGCCTCGACTCTAATCTCTCTCCAACTAGCCAAACAAAAAACTTCATTGTTCTGGAGACAATCGGAGATTCTCACCGACGAACGACTGGTAATCCAGTCCTGCGTTATCGTCGAGTAGGACGCGGGCCGGGGAGTGCCCCCATGATGCCGCGAGCAATCCTCTTCCTCTTTTCTGGTGGAACGCCAGCCAAATACTTGCGCAGAGCCTCCTCATAGGCGGCCTCACCCTCAAGACGGTGACTCTCCACAATGTCGCGCAGAGTTTTCATGAATTCGACGGTTTCGTCGTGGGTAGCTACATCGACCGTTCTGCTGTCAGCAGTCACATCGATAATTCTGTTTCTTGGCATCCTCTTGCCATCTCCCGAACCGGACCCGGATTCACTTGTCATGGCGGTGACCCCAAAAAGTTGTAGACCTGATTCTGAACAGCCTGACTTTCCATCAATGACATGTGTTCGAGGTCACCCCTGAGGGTAACGATATTATTGGGATAAGCTTGGTCAAGACTGATGAGCCGTGCCGACCACGCTGGAATGGTTCCATCGCCCGGACCCACCGTGTAAGTAATCGGCACCGTGTGCGGGGTGTCAGGATTGAAGCCCGCCGGCACCGTGTCCCACTTCTGTGAAACATAAGTTTGATTCAGATCGTTGCCGCCACTTCGCTGCACGGCGCGAATGTTGAAGAACCTAGCAGCGATCGCATCCGGCAAGTCTTGCGCGACCTGTTGATAGGAAGCCTTCGCGTCATGCAACTCGGACATGTTTATATAGGGCGGGTATCGCAGCTTGGGCAGAGCATCGACGGGCTTGAAGGGGTCGGCCCACTGACCCGTGACCAGGTCCGTACTCGGATACGCATTCAGGGGATAGTACGGGTCAGCCTGGAGCGCGCCCCCAACGGTATTGTAGGTGTCGGAATCGAGGAATTGGAGGAAATATCCTCCCGGCAGCGACGAAATGACTTTGGTTTGTTCGCTTTTTGACTGAAAAAGCAAATCAGGTTCACCCTCGAAGTAGCGCCGAGTCTGTCCGGCGTAGCCATAGAACGGTGTTCCAACCGTAATCCCGCGCGTTATTTTTGCGGCCAGCGGACTGGCGTCCTGCATAATGAGTTTAACGGTCATCCCCCCGAGACTGTGACCGACCAGCGTGAGATCGGCGAACAAATCGAGTCCCTTATTGATGATTTTTTGCGACAGATCTGGGAGGAATTGGTCGAGAAAAAAGCGCACGGACTCCTCCGGGCGCCGTCTCCAGTCGTAACCAAAAATATAGAGGTCAAATTTTCTGCTCTTGCACCACTTCACAAAATTCTCATATGGCGACACTCCGCAGAGTTCGATGTCACCCTGCGGGATGACGAATTTATCTTGGTAGTCTTGTTCGTCTACCATTTGCAGGTCTTCGACTCTGCCAATATATGTTTCCAGAGTAAGCCAAAGCGAGTCGAACTGTTCGCCGGGTGGCAACGGAATCCCCTTGTAGATCCTGTGTCCGCGCTTCAGGGCGGAACCCATGCCACCGGGAAAGAGAATGATCGCACGCCTGGAATTTTGCGCGACCGGGTTTTGCGCAAATGAATTCACAAACGTGTTGATGTCGGGCTGGAGCTCGGTGAGCTCAAGTGAATCGCGCTCTCCGGAGTACGTCATGCGTTTTGCTCCTCGAGGATGTGACACATATTAGGCGACTTTTTGGCTACCCTTAAATTCTCCGCCCATCGCTCATCTCACCGTCATTGCCGCGCGTCGCCGAAGCGCACTCGCGGCGAGCCGATCAAGATTACGATACTGCGCAAGCTCCTGCGCACGGACGTCAAGCACGGAATCTGCGCCAACAATTTCTCTGAAGGAGTCGAGGCAACGCAGTTCGAACAGCGGAAAACGCAGAGCCTGAGCTTTGGCGACCGCACCACGGATCATCTCTTCCGCCTTCGAGGCACTGTCGGGTTCAAGATTGTGCGCAACAAGCGCTTCGACTCTCATAACTTCGGGCTCCAGCCAGCGGTCGGCGCCTTGATGAATCAAATCTCTGGCCCGTCGGCACAATTGAGCAGCCCCGTCGATATTCCCGGTATGGCGCCTAGCGTCGGCGAGACTCGCCAGTAGAAGGCAGACGCCCAGTCTGTATGTCATGGCGTCGAACTCCTTGATCGACTGATCAATGACAGCGATTCCCTGCTCGTAGTCCCCCTTCTGGCACAGCGCCCAGCCTAAGAACGCCAAACCGAACAGACGAAACGGTCCGAGTTTGTGTCGCTCTGCCAGCGCAATGAGGCGACGTGCCAGGATCATCATCTCATTGGGCACGCCCAGCCAGCCCAGAACCAGTCCGCCAAAATAGGCCAGTGCGATTGCGGTCGAGTGCGGGTGTCTGATTGCGTCCGCGGCCTGCAACGCCTCGGTTCCTACCCTAAGCGACTCTTCGATCTCGCCTAGGCAGAGCAACGACAGGCTCAGCAGCGCACCGCTGTGTACCTGCGTGTTTTGGCCGAAAAGGTGTGTCGCCTCGGCATCGCGTTCGGTATCGTAGAGCGCAAGTGAACGTTCGAGCTGCGTCTTGGCACGTGACGCATCGCCGAGGCCCAGCGCGGCCATGCCCGACAGCCGATAGCCGATGACGCGTCCCGAATCGAACTGCGCCCTCTCGGCGACCCTCAAGAAGGTCTCCGATAGTGTCGCGGCCTCGGGTCCCTGTCCTCGTCCAATCGCGAAGACGAATTGCCCGAACAAAAACGGAAAAATAAGCGGTGTTGCTTCACCTTCCTTGCAAAGCGTAAGTCCCCTTTGACAACAATCTGAGAACTCCTGCGACGTCGCTCCACGTGTGGCAGTCAGCGGGCCTATTAATGCAGCTTGAAGTCGGAGTTCAAGGTTTCTACTTGATGCCCGGTCAGAAACTTCGCCCAAGAGCGCCAAGCCCCGCCGCAGATGCTCGATCGCCTCGACATGTGCCGAACGTTGGGCCGCACTTGTCCCCGCGTCGAGCCAGGCGTGGACGGCTTCCGCGTGCCGCGCCGCTTCGGTCAGGTGGTGTGCTACGAACTCCCGCAGCGCCGGACCAATATCCGTGCCCTGCATCAGGAGGTCGGCGATGTGCCCATGCTGCGACTTGCGGTCAGCGAGTGCTATCGACTCGTGTGCCATTCGCTGTAACAGCGCGTGGCGGAATTCATAGGCGTCTTCGCCTTCTTCCGGCCGGCGTTTTAGAATTTCCGCGGCGACCAATGCCTCCAGAGTCGCCGCGACTTCGTCTTCCGGTTCGGCGAGAACGCGGGCAAGAAACTTCGCGGTGAAGGATCGGCCGATACACGCAGCTGCCTGAACCACGCGGCGTCCACTTGGTAGTCTGTCCAGCCGTTCCGACATCAGCTCGGCGAGACTGAGTGGAAGACCACGGCGACCTGCAACATCACCGCCTTTGTCGATGAGCGAGAGAACCAGTTGCTCGACGAATAGGGGGTTGCCCTCTGCTGAATCCACCGCGCGCGCCAGATCACCTTCGCTTAGCGCACTTGAACCGGGTACGGATTTTGCGATCTCGAGGCACTGGGCGGTGGGGAGTTGCGAAAGACTTATCGATTCGTCCGCGTGCGGAAGATCCGGCCGCGCCGGAAACGTGCGAACAGTCATCAACACCAGTATCGGTAGGTGAGCGAGTTCTTTCACTATCTTCGCGAGGAGCTCGGATGACGAAGGGTCAAGCCAATGCGCATCTTCGATCCACAGTATCGCCGGATTCTGGACCGCGATTGCCCCGATAAGCGAAACAAGAAAGTTGAACTGTCTTTCCTTGTGCGCCGAAGGCGTAGTCGCCGGCGAAAGCGTGGCGGCATAGGGCCTAGTACCCAGTAGTTCGGCGACGATCGCTACGTTTTCCGGCTGGTCAAGCGCATAGTTCGCAAGCAGCGCGGCGATCTTGGCAAACTTGGCTTCGTCCGGCTCTTCAAGGGCGAGCCCCGCCGCCGTCCACATGAAGCCCACAACCGGCTGCAAGGGCGTATTGGCGAAAATCTCCTGGCAATGCGTCTCGACAAGCGTCGCGTGCGCCATTTCTGGCTGTTGAGTTGCTTCAAGCGCAAGCCGCGTTTTTCCGACACCGGCTTCGGCGGCAATCGACACGACGGTGCAACGTGAAGCCGCGACGGTTTTATTCCATGCCTGCAACACTTGCTCGAGCTCCAACGAGCGGCCGATCATGCGAGTCGCGCCGCGCCTCGACAATCTTCGCGGCCTGCCGGACTCCGCTCTGGCCCCGGTGACTCTGTATAGCGGCACCAGTCGTTTGAGGCCCTTAATCGGTTTGCGCCCGAGCGACTCGGTGTCGAACAATTCCTCGACGAGTTCTAATGTGTCGCTGCTGACGACGATGCCGTTCGCGAGTGCTTCGCCCTGAAGCCGAAAAGCTAGATTCACCGCCTCGCCGACAACCGCATGATCCGCCTGTCCGCCGCTTGCTCTTTCCGTTCCGATCACGACCAGTCCGGTGTGAATTCCTATTCGTACGCAAAGCGAGGGTAGCGGCTGGTGCGCGACGGTCACGTCCAGACGTTTTATCGTCTCGATAACATCCAGACTCGCACGCACGGCGCGCTCGGCATCGTTTTCACGGGCGATTGGATAGCCGAAATATGCGAGAATCCCGTCGCCGGAAAAACTCGCGACAAATCCACCAAAGGACTCGATCACTCGCATGACCGAGCCGTGGTACTGAAGCTGTATCTGTTGAAGTTCTTCGGGATCCAGCTGTTCGGCGAGTTCGGTCGAACCCACAAGGTCACAGAACAGGATTGTCAGATAGCGGCGGCCGCTAACCGTCGGCGCGAAGCCTGTTTCCCCAGCACCGGGCATTGATGCTTACCCCAATAACCACTTTTGAAATGCGCTTACAAATAGGATCCTCGCGCATGCACAATTCCGAACTGCATCCGCGGTCAAGCCTGCGATTGTAGACTTTCCCTAGTAACTCTGCCAGATTTCTTGGACGACGCTTAAGGGGGCCGTCGCCTTTTGTCAGTGCTCAACCTGCCGACGCTACCTGCGGCAGCTAGAGGGAAATCCTGCTCCGCTGCCTTGAATCCCGCGTTAGTCCGCGCCGCGACGCCGCTGCGCAGAAAACGCGCACTCGTCGTATGTGCCCATCTCAGACCTGGCCGCGTTAAGCGGCGATCGCACTATGTCATGCAGCCGATAACGGGGCTGCATGTGGCGTCTCAAATTAATCCGTCGGAGTTTGACGTCACGATTTATCACGAGGACTGGCACGGACCGTTCGATCCGGCTCGCGCGCAAGGTTACGACATTGTTTTCATCTCCGGCCTTCAAGTCGACTTCGACCGCATGCGCCAGCTCTCATACTATTTTCGGCGCACCGGCGCGACAGTGGTGGCTGGTGGCAGCATCTGCACGATATTCCCTGAATTTGCTGCACAATTTTTCGACGTGGTTTGCGCCGGCGGTGTCGACAGTGTTCCCAAGGTTGTGGCGGATTACCAACGCGGTTGCTTGAAGCGCATTTATCGTTCTGAGATCGCGCGTATCGCGGACTACGAGATCCACCACGAAATATTCACGCGCTGTGGCATAACGCCTGCTGTGCACCTCCTCGAAACCTCGCGTGGGTGCAGCTTTCGCTGCAGCTTCTGCGTCATGCCGTCTGAAGTTGGTCGGCATGCGACCTACAATCTTACTACTCTGCGTCGCGCCATCGACGACAGTATTCGAAACAGTCCACGCTTCAGTTTTCGGCGTGCTTATCCGCTTATCATATTTCTCGACAACAATTTTTCCGATGACCGCCAGCATATGTTGCGCGTGTGCGAGATGCTGCAAAACCATAGGGGCGTACGCGGCTGGGCGGCACTGGTGACTCAGAATGTTCTGCACGACCGTGAGCTGATTTCGAAGTTGGCGAAAATGAAATGCGTATCTCTGTTCGTTGGTCTAGAGTCGTTCGACCGTGAAATGCTGCGTCGCTACAAAAAGAAGCAGAATCTCGGCCGTCACAACGTGATCGACGATATCGTCTTTGCAGAGTCCGTCGGGATCGGAATCGGTTACGGCTATCTTTTCGATCCACGAATGCAAACGGCTGATGCGATGAGGGAGCAAATCCGGATGATTGGGGCCAACCCAAAGCTTCCCATGCCGACTTATCTTAGCGTCATTGCGCCTCTTGCCGGTACAGACGCCTTCTGGGAGGACTTGCGGAACGGCGATCTGGCGGCCAACCTTCGCCTGCGCGATCTCGACGGCGAGACAATTTGCTACGCGAATTTGGCCGACAGTTCGGAAGCCTTGGTTGACTTCAGCGAGAAAATCTTTCGTCGACCATGGATGCTCGTGCGGCGAGCAACCATCGTTTGGAAGACAGTACGACGAATAGTACGCGCCGGCAGCTTCAATCCCATCCGGTGGTATCTCATCGGCGCTTCCAATCTGCACGCTTTTGTGTGGTCAAGCGTCTCGACTTCGGCGGTCCGCACGTATCTTGCCGGCAGTGATGTTCTTGATCCGCAGTATTTCGAACGTCCCCGAAATCTCACAGAGGCTGATCGCATACGCTATTTCGAACCGGTCTATCTCACAGATTCAGAAGGTCGTCCTTCGGAGTGGTTAAGATCGTACATACCTCGGGCGCGCTCACATCCCACGCCAGATCGAATATTGGAAGTTGGGCTCACCGGCGACAGTTCATGAACCTGGTCCGCCAAGAATCGGTAACGACGGGCATCACGGTCATGGATCGGCCCGGCACATTTGTCCGGCTTCTTCTCTTTGCTGTGAACTTCGCGGAGCGACTCAACCGACGACAGGCACGGCTAGGCAACCCTCCCGTTTACGACACTGACCAATTTCCCTGGGTCAAAGAACTCGAACACGAGTGGCAGACGATCCGCTCCGACCTCGACAGGGTGCTCGCGCGAAAGAATGACCTGCCAAATATCCAAGACATCACACCTGACGCGCGCGCCATTACCAGCGACGAGGGCTGGAAGACATTCATATTCATCGCCTACGGCGTGAGGTCTTCTCCAAGCATCGCACTCTGCCCAGAAACTTGGCGCATGGTCAAAAAAATTCCGGGCCTGAAGACGGCAATGTTCTCAATTTTCGAACCCGGCAAGCGCCTGCCACCGCATCGCGGACCCTACAACGGTGTGTTGCGTCTTCATCTTGGTCTCAAGGTGCCGCTGCCCCGCGACTGCGCTAGGATCCGTATCGCCACTGAGCTTCACACCTGGGAAGAGGGAGGAGCGCTGATCTTTGACGATGCTTACGAGCACGAAGCGTGGAACAACGCGGGCGAGCCGCGCGTCGTTCTGTTTGTCGATTTCTTGAAACCCCTGCGCTTCCCCGCGAACCTCCTCAATCGACTCCTCCTGAAGCTCGCGCTGTTTTCGCCCTACATCCGCGAGGGCGACCAAAATCTGCGGCGCTGGGAACGAGAGTTCTACCGCTAGACTCCGCATCCTAAGTTTTGCGATGCGCGAGCTGCAACGGAAGTCGATCGACTTGCTCGCACCGTCGCGCGAGTTATGCCCAAGATCGACGGGATGAGTTAGCCAGAGAGTGGGGCGGAAGGGCGCCCCTCATAGAGGAGCGCGTTCGGGTTGCCTAAGGGCATGTCCGCCGACTGAATCGCACGGCCCTGTTGAATGAGCGCGCGCGTGTGCTTGGAGTTCTGTCGCGTCTGCTGCGCAAGATAGACAAGTGACACAAGGACGGCGATGCCGCTGACTAGACTACCTATGGATGCAAGATCTGAAAGTGTCATGACGTTTCCCCAGTGTGGATGCAATGTACTTGACCGGATTGCGATCGGAAATGGACTACAATTGCGGAGTGGGAAGAGTCGATATGACATCGTCGACAAAAGCCGCGAACTTCGTGCCGTGAACTCTAAACAGCGTCTCCCATTCAGCGCGAAATGCGGGGTTGCTCATGGCTCTTGTAACGCCGCCGCGCATTTGCAGCAAAATGTCTTTGTCCAACAATCCCATCTCGTGCTGAAGGAACGTGTCCTGCCAACCGTAAAGGCTCGCTCCACAATAGTTCTGAAATTGAAAGTGTTTGACCTGTTCTTGAGTGGGAACACCCTGCAGCGCGCACAGTATGGCTGATGCGAAGTCCGAATCGGCACAAGACAAGGCAAGCTCCCGGATCGCGCCGAGCCGACCCTGCTGTATCAGGGCCTTAGTGTGTTTCGCATTCTGATGTGTTTGCAGCGCCAGATAGATCAATGAGGCCGTCACCGCGATACCGCTGATGGCCGTGCTGAACGTTGCGAAGTCGGACAGTGTCATGCGATGCCCCCAAAGATGAATTCGCTTCGACGATAGCCGATTTTGTGAAGGGGAAACGCGTCAGGAATCGTCGCCGAACGTCCGCTTTGGGTCGCAAGCGGTCATTCGTTCGCGGCCATTTGCTGTGGTCAAAAATGTAGAGTCCAAGCGCGTTAGCACTACCTCTTCGCCCAGGGAGTGGGGTGAAGGGAGCCTACACAATCTTTACGCTCCGCCCGCGCGACGCGATCTCAGCTGGCTTGGTCTTTCGCGCGCCCCGACCAAGGCGTAAGTCGTGGCAACCAGCGCGGGACATTGGCCTTGAAGGTCGCGAACTCGTCGCCAAATGAACTGCCGAGCGTGGGTTCTTCGATAACGAGGACCCACACATGGAAGAACAGCCAGAGGATCGCCGCGTAAACGAGCATCCTTTCGTCGCCGAGAATGAATGCTTCGCCGATGATGATCGCGATGAGGGCGACATATATGGGATTGCGAACCCGCCGATAGAAACCGGTCACCACAAGCCTTATGGGCGGCGCGACCGGGGCGGGTGTTCCAAAACCCTTCCATACGAAGCGAGCGAAAGATTCAATGAGAACAATGAGACCGAGGAAGACGAGTGCCGCGCCCACGACGCGCAACGCATCAAGTCCGAGAAACGCAGGGTTCAAATGCCAATCCGTGATCGACCAAGGGATGTAAACAGCAAGTGTCCCCGGTGCGATCACGAAAAAGAGCAGGGACCCGAGAGCTGCCCAGAACCGTCTCATGGGATTTCTCCCCAGGAATCTGCGCGCGACACGGCGCGCTGGGCCACGGCTACATTATAGGGGAGCATGACCGCGAATCCACACTCTTATGGCGACAGCGTTGCGAAAGCGTCTCGAAAGACAAGAGGGATCAAATCCGGCGCCGGGGTCGCGGCGCAAAAAATAATTTCAAGGGGTGGCAAAAAAGGCGCCGGAGAGGGCGCCCTTTGAGCATTGGATTTTGCGGCATTTATTGGTTGCGGGACAGGACTTGAACCTGTGACCTTCAGGTTATGAGCCGCACCGCTCATCAGCTCACCTGCGTCCAGCAACAAGACATGGGCAAGCCGGGGGCAATGACCAGTTTTAGCGTCGGCGGATGTCGGCTTTGGGTCGGAGGCGGCCACTCCAGGTCAACGAGTGGCGACGACGACGATCCATGAGGTTTCAGGCGTGGGGCGTTCGCAGCGGACATCTCTGAAGCCCGTCTCGCCAAGCGCGGCAATGACGCTGTCGGGTGAGCGGGTCGTGAATATGTCCGTCGGCATGTCCATTCGGTCCATCCCCTCCTTGGGTAGGAAGCCAACCACGACGCGGCCACCCGACGACAGCACGCGATGGATTTCCGCAAAGCCCTGTTTGAGAGAGGTCCAGAAATAGACAGTGTTAACTGTGCAAACCTTGTTGAAAGAGCCAGCTTCAAATGGCAGCGCTTCGACTGTGCCAACGCGGAAGTCGGCACGGCCCGCGCGCACAGCGTTTGTGAATCTCGCCTTTGTTCGACTTATGACGTCGGCTGATCGATCCACACCTCCCACAAACGAACTTGCTTTGAGCAGAGACGGAAGCGTCACTCCCCCACCAAAGCCGATCTCGAGCACGCGATCCGTCGGTTGGAGATCAAGTTGCTGGACCGCAAACACATTCATGGCCGCGTTCGTCCGATTCATTAGCCACCCCACGAGGCGACCTACTACTCCTGTCGGACGTGAAAGCTGACGTGCGACGAAACGAGGGGGCAAGTGCTCTTCGCTCCTTGTAGTGGAACAAGTTGAGGGCTTGCTCTCATCCTAGGAGCAAACGACAAACGAGTAACTATGCTTACTTCACCGAGCCGCCAATCGACATCTGGACTTCTAATGTCCGCTTTGGGTGGAAAGCGGACATAGTACCGAGAAGCGCCGCAGGACTAGTGGCGTCCCTTCTAACGCTTTGGACATCCCATGATTCTTCAAAACCAGCTCGCCGAGCGCCTATCCGTCGGGGAGTAACTTTCCGGCTGGAGCCGAATTGGGAACCCCGCGGTGACCGGTGATCTGCTCGATGTAAATTCGAAAGTACATGGCTTCTATCGGTCGCGTCTTTTAAAGCAACGCCGATTGGACACCATTAGGACCGTCGAAAAAAAGTGCTTCGCGCAAGCCGATAGGTGATTGAGCGCGTTCACCAGAATTATATTCTGGGGTTCGTCGCGGTCGGTTCCGAACTTAGGTGCGGTCAGTACGGCTCCGGCGGGACTGCAATCCACTCAACGTCGCAGTCCTGGACGTAGGGGTAGTATCCGCGTGGTTCGTCGCACCAGTACCAGTAACCGTCGTCGGCGTAGCCCTCGTCGGTGTATTCGTCGTCGTAGTACTCACCGACGTAGGTCGGGTACGGGTAAAACGGCTCCGGATAGAAGAACCAGAAGTCGTTGAAGAACCACCACCAGCCGAACCGTCCATGATGCCAGTCGTGATGCCATGTGCCGTGTGTCCAGGCTTCGCGCTGTTGCGGCGTGAAGCGAGCGACGTCGTGGCGATCGACGAACGCGCTGACCGCGGGCGGCGGTGTGCGTGAATGCGGACCGCGAAAGTCGCGTGGTCCCGATCCGTCGAATGCTTGGGGGGCCCGATCACGAAGCTCGCGCGGTGTATGCGGAAGTCGGCTCGCGCCGTCGGCGTTCGGCGTTCCCTGGAAACCAGGAGGCGGACCCCGGAAATCGCGCGAAGGCAGTCGACCACGGAAGTCGGGTGGCACACCGCGAAAATCGCGCGATGGGGCTTGGCCCTGGAAGTTAGGCGGAGGGCCGCGGAACTCGTGGGAAGGTGCCGAACCGCGGACATCGGACGGAGCACCATGATGAAATTCAGGTGGCGGCGGTGGTGCTTGGGTATCGCGCGAGTCCCTTGAGCGATCAAAATGACGGTCGGACGACCCGTTGTCCGCATACGAGGCCGAGGTGAGCGCACAGCCGGCCAGCAAGAGCGCGATCAAACTGAGTTTGAGGCGTGAGTTCATAGAGAGCGTCCTTGCCACCTCCAACCTACATTCTCGCCCTGGCTGCCTGAACCGCAGATGAACACGGATACGCAGGAGGCGGATGGCCCGCAGTTGAGTGACTGCTTTCGAACCAAAGCGGACGTTGGCTCCCTTTGGTCCTGTAACAAAGAGAGAGGTTGACGAGTTCGGGCGCTGGGTAGAGATTTCAGCGGGGGGCTCGCACTATCGTGAGGTGGGACCTTGCTTAAGACAACGGCCAAAGGATCATTCGCGAACATTTTTCGCGTTTGCGCGCTATCTGCAGGTGTAGCTGCTTTTGCAAACATCGGATCTGCTGAGGCTTCGCCGATCTACAACGGCGGGCCAGTGATCTCCGCGACGCCCGACATCTATTTCATTTGGTACGGCAGCTGGGGGACCAATTCGGCCCAGACGTTACTTCCAACGTTTGTCTCCGGACTTAGTGGTACGCCCTATCTTGGTACTGAAACGACCATGAGCGGCGATGGTTTGGTCCACTACGATGGATCAACATACGTTTCATCGACGAGAAACTCTTCCCTTTATCTCGGGGGCCTCAACAATCCATTTAGCCAAATCCAGTCAATTGTGCTGGGCGTACTTAGCCTGGGGTTGCTCCCAACCGATCCTTACGGAATTTATGACGTTTTGACGGCCCCGGGCCTTAGCGTGAAAGGCTTCAACACGCAATTTTGCGGCTACCATGACTCGACGAACTGGGGCGGAAGCAGTCTTGGCGTGCAGTTCGGATTTATCGGCGATCCAACTGCGTCGCAGAGGGGCTGCTATGCGCAGAAGACTTCGCCAAATGGCAATTTTGGCGCTGACGCCATGGCGAGTGTGATCGCGCATGAGCTCATTGAGACCGTGACAGATCCGACGGGCACAGCCTGGTGGGACAGCCAGGCCGGAAGCTCCACCAATGGTTATGAAAACGCAGACATGTGCGCGTGGAACTTTGGTAGCGTCTACAAGACATCAAATGGCTCTTACGCGAACTACAGCTCAGGTGGCAAAAACTATCTCTTGCAGCAGGAGTGGGTAAACACAGGAGGCGGCCTCGGCTACACAGGCGGCAAGTGCGCAATGTCTTCCGCTGGTATTGCATCGACGCTTTTGGTGTCCGGCGGCGGCCAATTTGACGCGCCGCGAGAAGTTGCAGAACCAATTACGCTCTCACTCTTCGGCACAGGCGTTGTTGGTGCAGTAGCAATGCGACGCCGCAAGAGGAAGTCCGTCTGACGAGATTTGCTGGTTTGCCTCATGACGACGGCGGCCATCGTGCCGCCGTTTTCGTTTTTGGAGTACTGAACGAATGACCGCTTTCCACCCATTGCGGGCATCCGCGCGCGGATGGTCGGGCCGAACTCAGAGACGAGAACGTTCGAACTAATCCAGCACGACCGGTCCCGGTGCGCTGAGGTGTGTTCATCTATCTTCCCAGTGTCAGTTGGAGCAGTTCAGCGCCATTTTTTGCGCCAAGTTTTTTCAAAATATTTGCTCGGTGAAACTCGATAGTACGGTGACTGACTCCAAGAGTGCGCCCGGCTTCTTTGCTCGACGCGCCCCTCACGATTTGCGCCAAAACGGATCGTTCTTTCGGTGTCAAGTGCTCAAATCGAGGAAATGGTTTCAGCAAAACATCAAGAGCACCGTTCAGCCGAGAGATCTCGAGCCTTGCTTGGACGAGCTCAGGAGTTTCCAAAAAATCCCACTCGCCATTTCGCCTGGCGAGCGTGCATTTGTGAGCACGCGCCATATCCAACACCTCACCGGCACGTATTTCGCTCAACTGATAGGTGCAAAGGACCAGCATCTTTTGTCCCACCACCGAGCGATCAAGTTCGGCTTCATACTCGCTGAATTCGTTCCAGTGGTTTGTTGCAACCCAGAACGCGTTGCCGCTGATTCGCAACCCGTCATAGCCCCTTTTAAGCGCGGTGCTCAGTTTCCTACTCCATCCGCTCGTAATTCTCTCAAGGTCAAAGCTTTCGCCCCGCAGATACCAGTCTCTTCCCGGAATGAGCTCGATCTGCCCGGACGCGTGCCGTTTGTCGAATTTTGGGATTACGCCGCGTAGTGACTCTCGAGCCTGACTAATCGTAATGGGCCCGGCGATTGCCCAAACACAAAACTCATTGTCCTCCAGACCAGCCTTGAAATATCTAGCGACACTTTCCAATAGGTCACGGGGCGTCTCGTATAAAACACAGATGTGAGAGCCCCAAGGCATATTTCCCAAGAGTCGTATTCCCGAGTCTCGCAAATTGCGATTTTGTTTGTCGCTATTTCCTCGTTGCGCTCGGTATGGTTCGGATGGTTCGCCAATGCGGGCGTAAGGTCGGGTGACAGTTGCGCGCTTCATGGGGTCTCTCCAAGGCGCCGAGCCGTCGAGGCTAGCACGTACTTGTGAGCAAATGGCGCTCTGTATTAAACGAAGAGATCGAGTTTAAGTTCCAATTGTTGATTTTTCTGACATGGCAGGCAGGTATTTCTACCAGTATCACTTCCATCTCGATTGCTCCAAGTCTTTAGAGTGCTGCCGCCCAATTTCGAGCGACCGTATGTCAGCACGAACAGCCACTTCCGACTGCCATTGAATGGGAAGGCAGACACTGAAACGTGGACGCCAAACAGACAGTCATAGTTGTGGATGATGATTCGCCGGTGCGGGATTCTCTGCGCGCTCTTCTGGAATCAGCTGGGTATGGTGTGAAGGACTATTCATCGGCCAAAGCCTTCTTGGATGAGCCGGTGCCGGTGCGCAGCTGTCTGATCGTTGATATACGTATGCCTGGGATGGACGGGCTCGAATTGCTGGAGGAAATCTCCAAACGCGCGATCAATCTTCCAGTCGTTATCATCACCGGTCATGGCGACGTACCTCTTGCCGTTCGGGCTATGAAGGCCGGCGCCATGGACTTCGTCGAGAAGCCGTTCAACGACGAGGTTATTCTGGAAAGCGTGAAACGCGCGTTGGTCGTCGGCCACGAGGAGCGTAGCAGACTTGCGGAAGCCAAGGCCGCTCAAGAAATTGTCGCCCTGCTTACGCCTCGGGAGCGCAATGTCCTGGAGCAGCTCGTCGCCGGACGGTCGAACAAGTTGGCGGCCTATGAGCTTGGTATATCGCCAAGGACGATCGAGATACATCGGGCCAGCATCATGGATAAGATGCAGGCTCGCAGCCTCTCGCAAGTGGTGCGAATTGCACTGGCCGCCAATCATTCGCCGCCTGCACTGGAATAATCCGAGATTTTGTCCGAATGCTTGGTTGGCTCTTCGCACACGCAGCCTTAGCACCGCTCGAGCTGTGAAAGCGCATAGAGCAGTGATCCGAAAAGGTAACAATGTCGTCGTTCAGTAAAGCACATGCACAAGACGTAATCGCACAGCTCAGTCTTGAAGAGTCGAATCGCGCGCTCGCAGACCATTGGCTGTCGCTATGGGATGGTGACGCCCTACCACCGCGCGCAAAATTCAATCCCGCCAAAATGAAACCGTTCCTGGCGAACATAATTATGTTCAATGTCGTGCCTAACAGAAGCGTAATGGTGCGTCTCGCGGGCACAGGATTTCGCCACTTTCTCGACTCGGAACTGACCGGCGGCGACTGGATTGGCTTGGCTCCCAAGAGCCACCGAGCTACTCGGCTGAAACTATTTACTTCGATTGCGCGTGGCGCAATTCTTGTAGCGCATAGGCTTGTCGCAATGACCGTTGGTGCTGACTACATCAGTGAGGAGATTCTGCTCCCATTCGCTCCAGATGCCAGCGGCTCCACTCCTGTGTTGGTCCACGTCAACTTCAAGCCCGAGCATTTTCTGAAGATCAAGTCGATGGCACAGGTAACCGGCGATCCACTGGACTTTCAATTGGTGCCGCTCGCGCAGCCGACAGCCTAGAGCGCTATACAGCAGTCGTAGCGGACTAAACGCCGGAAATCGCGCGTTCTCAATGTCCGATGCTGGATAGCTGTCGCGGTCATGCACCGACGCGACAACAAACGTTCGCTTTCGAGCCAAAGCGGACAGTCAGCTTGCAGTAGCTGTTCCTTATTGCGCGCTACAACTAGGCGCCAGTTCCCTGTACCGTCCCCTTTGGCGCGCAATCGTTCGAGATCAAAGACAAGTTCAGGAGAGAAGTTTTGGGCGACGCGACCGTTAGTTCCGATCGACAACTAACTAGGCGCGCCCGCGCGATTTCCGTAGCTGTTCTGTCAGCCATTGTTTGGCTCGCGTCACCCCGAGCCAAAGCTGACGAAGACATTCCAACGTATAAGGCTCTCAGATGCGAGCGCGATTGCCCGCCGTTTACCGAAGCAAAAGAAGTGACCGTGGTGGCTCCGATCTATCCGAGCCAATATACAGGCGGCGAAGGCGTTTATGTTGAGGCACTTGTCGATGTCGATTTCACCATCGCCGTCGACGGAAGTGTCAAAAATCCCTTCGTCGAGTTTCTTCTTGGTCCACAAGCGTTCGCCGACAGTGCTCTGCACGCAATAAGCCTGCGAACCTATCAGCCTGGCACCGAGAATGGGCTTCCGATCGCGGAAAACCATCGAACCCGTTTCGTTTTTTCAATTAGTAATCCACTGGTCGGCGCTCGCGAGGAAGTCGCAACTTCCTATCATCGAGCCATAGAATTGGCGGATACCGGGAAGATCGCTGATGCCATCGCCGTCCTGAACGAGGCCACCGCGAAACCTCTACTGAACTTCTACGAGCGGACAATGCTCGCGTATGCCTTGGCGAAGCTCTACAGCTCGACAGGTGACTATTGGTCCGCTCGCGTTGCAGTCCGTGTAGCGACGATATTTGAAGCGCACTACTATCTGGACAAGCGCGTGATAGACACCGCGATCCGACTGCGCATTACACTCGAAGCATTGAATGGAGACTTCGCGGAGTCTTTCGCTTGGTTTGACATCCTGAACAAGCGTGCACAGGTTAAAGACGACGATCCCATTTCATTGTACATAAAAAAGCTCCATGCTGCGATTGATAGTTCGTCACCGCTTATCATGGACGCGAGAATATCGGTCGCGAGCGGTCCGGCAAAAGGAGTGGATGATCCCCTCTCTTGGCAGCACACGCTCTTACGGCGCGAGTTTGAATTTAGTCAGGTAGACGGAAAGCTGGATCACTTTGATTTGCTTTGTGATCGTCACGCTATCCGATCACCTGTGAGCGATAAGGCGCACTGGACAGTGCCAGCGAGTTGGACCGGCTGCGTCATCAACGTTTTCGGCGCCCCAAATACAAAATTTCGATTCGTGGAAATGCCTTCGGCTGTTCACTGAACCCGAATTCGGGTCAAGTCGAATGTCCGCTTTCCACCCCTAGCGGCCATTCGCGGGTAGATGGCGGCGGCGGTCATGGATGACCTTGATTGACGGCATCAAGGACAGGTCACGGGCAACGGAATTGAGCAGTCGTCCGCGCGGCGACGATTTGTCGAGTTTAGACTCTGTCGCCGAAGCCCTCAAAGTTTTGATTTTGAAACTTTCGAAGCTTTGAAGCGTTGTCTTCGCGTAACCCAAATCAGGTCGTCGCATTCGGCCCAAAAGTAAGGCTGGAGTGCGCAACGACGAGGAGTCGGACGATGGCTTTCCAAGGAATGAATTTGAAACGTCAATCCGTCGCTGTCGCTGCTGTACTAGCCGGTGTTCTGGCGTTCGCCGCTACTCCTAGTCTGGCGAAGGGCGGTCCGGGCGGCGGGAATGGACCCTCCGGCGGTCAATCAGCAGACCACGTCAGTTCACATGGACTGGCTAATACCAACGGACCCAACTCGACGGATCGTGATTTCGGTCGTGACCGGGCATCCGATCGCATGAGTGCGTCCGGTCTGGTACACGCCCACCCCACAAGCTTTTCGAACAATTCTGGGGGTAGCCCACACGCCATTGCCCACCGCTGGCTACATGGACGCCATCATCACTATGGCTGGCATGGATAAATCTGACGACCGTGGTGAGCCGAGTTCAGCACCGATGCCTGCGCACGTCGAGCAAACTGTCCGCTCGATCGCATTGCTGCACGCCAAGCACTATCAAGACGCATCGCAGGCGCAGCGCTCTGTCGATCGACTGACAGCGTTCACTGGGCGGCCGTTCTTTCTCGGGCTGGTGTGCTGCGCGGTCATCCTGTGGGTCGTCGAGAATGCGGCTGCATCGCTCTTGGGACTCCGTTCGCTCGACCCACCGCCGTTCGCTTGGCTCGAACTCGCCGCCACCGTGTCGGCTCTGGTGATGGCGGTCCTCATCCTTGTGACTCAAAGAAACGCCGACCGGCTCGCCGATGTCCGTGGACAGATGACCCTCGAACTCGCATCTCTCACAGAACAGAAGGTTGCGAAGGTCATCGAACTTGTCGAGGAGCTGCGGCGCGACAGTCCGGAAGTTCGCAATCGCGTCGATGCCGAAGCGCATGAAATGTCGATTAGCTCGGACCCCCACGCCGTTCTGGGGGCAATCAAAGCAATCGACAGCGAAATGCGCGCGGATACCGCCCCGGAGAATCCGGCCGTCGGGCACCCTCGGGCCTGACAAAGTGTAATAGGGTTTTACAATCCAACTTTCCTTGTCGGTCTAAGCCATTGCTATCAAACGAGGGCTTTATTGGCACGTTACTTGAGTGCCAAAAGCTCAGTAGAACACTCTGGGGAGCCGGACATGAGATTTGGACGGCTTCTCGCCAGCGCGGCGACAGTTGGGTTACTTTCCGGTCCCGCGAGCGCGGCGGTCCTTTACACGCAAGCCGCGACTACCTCGGCCTTTTTTGCGTCACAGTACGACACGAACGCCGCTAGCTTGTTCGCCACCGCGTACGACAATTTCACACTCGCCAGCTCTGCCAACATCACCAGTATAAATTTTACCGGCGAATACGATACTGATCCCTCTCCGCCGCCGTTTCTGACGGGATTTACACTCTCGATCTACAGTGACAGTTCGGGTCAGCCCGGCGGCTTGCTCTATACGCAGGCAGTATCCAGTAACGCCAACGAGACGCTTGTCACTGGCCAGACCTACACATACGGAATCGATCTTACCTCGTCATTTGCGGCGGCAAGTGGCACGTCGTACTGGGTCTCAGTTGTCGCCGATCTCGATCAGGAGTTTGGTAACGTGTGGGGATGGTCCAGCGGCACCGGTGGCGACGGATCTTCCTACCAAGACGTCCCGGGACTTCCGCGCACACATCAACTCTCGGACCTGGCCTTCACGCTGAACGGAGACGTGACCGGAGATGGGACAAGCGTTCCCGAACCAATCTCAATTTCGATCTTCGGCGCTGGCCTCGCCGGTGCTGCCGTTATTCGCCGTCGCAAGAAGATAACCTTACGAAATTCGCTCTATGCGGACGGCGGCCATCGTGCCGCCGTCACGATGGCCGATGCCTAGCAAAAATCGAGTGGCCGCCTGTGCGCCCAATAGCGGAGGTTTAATCCGCCTGTCGCGTCGCGAGTGAAACGGCGCGCTCGAACACCGCATCACGGCCCGCCCGATAGTCCGAGAAACTTTTCGTGATGATCTCGTCCGGCGCAAGAGTCTTGACCCGAACTGGAAAGAGCCAATTCAACCAATAGCAGACGCGCCAATCTGTGCAGGGCGCGGAATAGTCGTGCATTCCCGTCGAGTAGTGAAAACAGATTTTCGAATTGGTCAGGCAGCCGTGGTTCCCTTCCGAAAGAAATCTCATCCTGTCGCCGACAGCCTCGCCGAGGATGACGGCTCGGTCACCAAAGGTTTCTTTTATAAAAGCCGTTGTAGTGATGGCGGCGGAAAAAGTTTGCGGTCCGGTCAAGAGATAGACTCGTGCGCCAGGACGCATCAGGCTCGGTAACTTGTGCGTAAACCGCCACGTGTTGGTGTAATCGCCACCGTCGTTGTAGCGCAGGTCGAGGATCACGGCGCACGGCTGCTTGGCCGCCATCGCATCCTCGGTTTCCTCGATCCAGTCGCCGATCTTCTCGTCTGCTCCGTCTTCGATCGCCTTCATCTGCAGATAGAGGACGCAGGTGTTCCCGATCCACTCACGCCGGAAGGTCTTGTTGAAATCCCGCAGCGGTAACGGCAACGGGTCACGTACTGACAGGAGCGACTTCCAGTCCTTCGACTCCGTGGCCATCGGTGCAGGCGAGAGCCAGCGCGACTGATCCGGGAGCGATTGTGTCTTGGTCAAGCTATCGGCATGGAGTGCGTGTTCGATGACCGACCCGTTGCGCAGCCTGAGCGTCCAGACCGTGAGGTCGGGCTTCGCCGCAATACCCAGCCCATTGAGGATCGTGGGTGATAGAATCCAGATGGCCGATGTGGTTCGTCGAAACGCGGCTGTGCCGCCACGAAGAGTGGCAAGTTTTCGCAACACATCGTCCGTGGGAATTCCATCGACTTTTTCAACACGCGCGCCGAGCAACTCGGACGTCTTGGCTCGCAGCACGAAAAGGCCGTCCGAGAATTCGGTGACGCGCACCGGCACGGCATTCGGTCGCAGCGCATCGCCGGAATAGACTTCGGTGTGGCCATTGTCTGCCATCGCTGCGATGCGCATGAGCGCGACGCGAAGGCCGCCCCAACTGAGCACGCGCGAACTGGCGCGAAGTGAATCAAGCGTCCGGTTCGCCAAATCGCGTTGCCGAGGCGAGTAGGACTGATCAAGCGCAAGCAGCCGCTTGAACTGGTCCAGATCTTGTCGCTGTGCCTCTAGTGCGCTTCTTGCTTGCGGAAAAGTGTTCGTTGGCGGCGAGGGGTTGAACCACATCGTCATTGCCAGATAGGCGGCGGCGAGTAGAGACGCGACGATGCCTGCCATTGCCAGTCCGGCGAACATCAATTTGCGCTTCATGCGATTGGCCCCGCGAATATCACGCCCTGACTCTCAATCTACACGCGACCGCGCTGCGGACAATCGCACGCCGGTCTGCGTCGGGCGAATTGCATCAAACTAGTGGCATGAGCGATGAGAAAACTGACTCATATGAGTCTGCGGATCGAAGGTTCTGTGCACTTCAGATTGAGGGGAAACGACGCGCCGCTGAAGGCGGCGGCCGTCGTGCCGCCGTTTTGCTTCTGGTGAGGTTCATCGGGTCGAGGGTCGGAACCAGCGTGAACGTCGACCCAAAGCAGACATTCGGCGAACCGTGGAATACCCATCCGCCTGACGCGAAATAGCGAAGCCTCCTCAGTTGCGTGAACTTATGTTCGCCCGCCCCGTTCTTCAGGTACGGACTGCCACCTCGCAATCCGAATTGGAATACCGCCGGCGAAGCGGAATTCCGGGGTTACGGTCAGCGCTTCACGAACCGATAGGCGAAGCGATCGGTCTCTCCCTTAATCGAGGGGTCGAACACCTTGAGCGAGTGCGGATCGTCCTTGTTCGCGAGCATGGTACTCTCCGCGTCAAGTACGAAGCCGGCCGCCTCCACCTCCTTGCGGACGGATGCAGGCTCAATCCGATGCAGCGACTGAGCGTCGCTCGTGCCTGCCCCGACGGCGGCGGCATGGTCTACGATGATGTAGGACCCACCGGGCTTCAGCCGCTCGTGGACGGCTCGATTGAAGTCGGCTGCCGTCGCGCCTTTCTTCTGCATCAGCGCGGTGTGGAGATCGTGGTAGAACAGGTGCATCCACAAGACATCTGCTGGTTTCGTGGCCTCCGGCATCGCGACGAGGTCCGCTGAGACAGCTTCGACGTTCTCTCGGCCCGGCTCTTTCGCAAGCGTCCGCATACGGCCGACCGGATCATTCTTGAAGTCGGCGACTTCCGCGGGCACGAAGCTGTAGACCCGCCCTCCGGGTCCCACGATGTCGGAAAAGAGACGGGTCCAGTCGCCGTCGCCTGGGTAAACGTCGATGACGGTGGCGCCCGCTTCGACTCGTGCGAACCGGATCAACTCGGATTGCTTGGATTGGTCGTACATCGGGATTTCCTTTACGGTCGGTCACCGTGCCTTCCGCACCGCCAACGACCGATTCCTTGCGGCGTGTTGGACATGAACAGAACGCGCGCATTAGCTCGTTGTTCCAATGCTGGGTGGTCAGACCGAAGATAGGCGCACGGTTGGTTGAGCGAGTGACGGCTTTCCACCCAAAGCGGACACGCTCCCTTGGCTACGATACCCAAACAAATCGGCTATCGTTCTCGCGACCAATCTTTGGGGGACTCATGTCACTTTCCGACCTCGCAGCAATCGGCAGTTTCGTAAGCGCGTCAGCCGTTCTTGTGTCGCTGATCTATCTGGCAATTCAGGTTCGACAAGCGGAGAAGAATCAGAGGGCAGTTCTCAATCAAGGGTACATTACGCGGGTCACGGATTACCTACGCTGGTACGCGGAATCTCCCATTAATGAACTGCGAGCCCGGGTCATGGCGGGCGACACCTCATTTACGGCGGAGGAGTTGTTACGTCTGCAGCTGGCGCTTCGTGTTACTCTTCTCAGCGCCCAGGACGCCTACCTTCAGCATAAGGCTGGGCTTGTCGATGCCATGACGCTCGACAATTCCATGAGAAGCATCCGAATTACGTGGCTCAATTTACCGGTGTACCGCGCTCTTTGGCGGCAGCAGGCTCCGACCATTGCGCCGGAATTTGCAGCAGTGATCGAAACAATGTTGCGAGAAACTCCGGTGACACAGCCTAGCGATATGGTCTCACTCTTTCGCGCAGACCTCGCCAACATCAGGGCTTGAAGGGTGGGGGTATGGCCAAGCAAACGCACAGCTCAGCGGCGGACGACGCTGCTTTGCCGGTCGAGCGAGCGGCCTTGGAAGCTCATCACCATCCATCCCCAATCCACAGCTGGCCCGAGTTTTTGCTTGAAATCGGCGTCGTCGTGATCGGGGTGTTCTGTCCTTGCTCATTTCAGATCGGACGTAGCCGGCTAAACCGCACGATCGAGATCAGACTGATCAGGAGCGCCACGCAGAATGCTGCGCATTCGACGTAGAACGACAAATCCATGCCCGTCTCCGAGATCGGGTGCTGCGCGAAGGTTCCTAAGATCTGCGTCCACCAATAAGCGAACAGGCCAATGTCCATGATCGTGTGGCCGATCATGCCGAAGACGAGGCTGCGCGAGGCCCAAGCGAGTGAGCCGTACATCGCGCCCGCGACGAACACGATAGGCACCATGCCGATCAGCGCCCAGCCCTTGGTGAGATGGATCAGCATGAAGAACAGCGACGAGATCAGGATCGCGACGACGGCGCCATGCCGCTTCTCGATCGGTACCTGCATGTACCCGCGGAAACCCGTCTCCTCGCAGATGCCCGCGGACGCTGCCGATACGACACAGGCGAGCAGCTGCAGCTCGCGCGTAGGGATGAATGAGAAATCGTAGCCCCGTCGGAACGCCTCGGCAGGGAAGGGCACCAGCCGAAAAAGCACCACCATCGCAGCATGCACGCTTGCTGCGATCGCGAACGCAGCGATTAAGCCCCAGGCCCAGTCGCGGCTGGTGAGTTTGCGGCTGCGGAAGTTTTCCGCGCGCACGGCCTTCCACGTGCTCGGTCGGCCGCCGCCTCGCACCCACCAGATGTATACGACCAAGAACGCCGCTTCGGCGCCCGCCGCGGTCGGCATTCCCAGCATGTAAAGGAATACGGGCCATATATTGGCCGCGATGAGTGCGACCAGGATGCCAACAACAACAGCCCGGACAGCGACCGGAATCCGATTCAACATTGCAGGAACTCCCTGTTGGCCAGCTCAATTCAACGGACAATTTCAGTGCACAATCCACGGATGACGCTCGAGACCGCGGTTCAGGCGATTGCGAAACTGGCGGCCCCGATTGTCGCGCCGGCGGCGCGAAGGAAATTGCACTTGCTAGTTCGACCCTCAGTCACCAACGGGCCAATTTGCCGATTCTTGTAAGCGAGGTATGTGTCGCAGAAAGCGCGCCAGGAGTGTTTGTGTCCAGCTTGGATAAAACTTGCGAATTCCTTGCGTTCGGCGAGCTTACCGCGCACTCGGCTGAGCGTTACTCACAAAGAACGACACGCGTCGCTCAAGTGGCGCCTGTAAGCAACTTTTACACATTAACCGTATCAAACCGTATCAGCGGAGGTCGCGCTCGCTAATCCATTGCAACTATTGAGGCGGCCCAATTGGCGCGGAATTTGCTTTGCTACTCGCGTCGTTCACAAGCGGGGATTTTGATCATGCGTTCTCTAACCGCCATCTTCTATCTCACCCTTTCAGTCGTGGGCGTTACAGTTGCTTCTATCGGACCTGCCGCGGCGTCGGTCCGCCTTCCGGAGCCAATGTCTCTCTCGTTGGTGGCGGGCGGCGTTCTTGCTATCGCTGCGGTCAAACGTATGCGTCGCAAGTAAAGTACGCGATTCTTGACCAAGTCTGACGACGGCTTCGTGTCGCCGTTTTTATTTTCGCACTGACAGGTCGCTCAGGGCTTCGAACGTCTGCTTCGACCCAAGGCGGGCATCCGCGACTGCTACGCCCCACGCGCTTTCCGAAATCGACTAATGTCCGAATGAATCCGCCTTTGGGGCAACGCAGGCCCCGCGCCCGCGCCCACCAGTTACATTTCCGGGACTCGCATTCGACCCTGAAGAGTGTTGCCGGATCACTTCGCCAACGACAGGGCCATCAGACAAAAGATTTCAAAGAGCATCTGCGCACCGACAATCGCCGTCGTCGTCGCTGCGTCATACTGCGGCGCGACCTCGACGACATCGCCGCCGACGACGTTGAGCCCTTTGAGGCCGCGCAGCATCGCTTGCGCTTCGCGCGGCGTCAGCCCTCCTGCTTCCGGGGTACCGGTGCCGGGCGCAAACGCCGGGTCAAGGCCGTCAACATCGAACGACACATAGACCGGTCCGTCGCCCACGACGTCACGGGCCTTGGCGACGACCCATTCCACGCCGCGCTCCGCCACCTCTTCGATGTGGATGACTGTCATCCCGGAGTCGTACGAAAATTCCCAGAGCAGCTCGGCCGCACCGCGAATGCCGATTTGGATTGTGCGGCGCGGATCGAGCACGCCGTCGAGCACGGCCAAGCGGAACGGACCCCCGTGATGAAATTTCGAGCCATCGAATGCGCCGCCCGTATCGCAATGGGCATCAAAATGCACCAAGCCGAGCGGGCGCTTTTTGCCCAGGGCCTTCAGAATTGGATAGGTGATTGAGTGGTCGCCGCCGACCGCCAGCGGTCGAATTCCCGCCTTGTCGACTTGCGTGAAGAATGTCTCGATATCGGCGAGCGAGGACTCGAGATCAAAGCGGCCGCGAAACGGCACGTCTCCGACATCCGCCACGCGGCACAGCGTCGATGGCGCGATCTTCAGCGCATGATTGTACGGGCCGATCCGCTCAATCGCGCGCAGCGCGCGCGGCCCAAAGCGCGCACCGGGACGGTTGGTGACGCCCAGGTCCATCGGAACGCCGATCAGCGCAATATCGAGATCGGAAAGCTCTTCCCGGTGTAGTGCGTCGAGCAATGTCGGAACGCCGCCATACGGCAATTTGCGTCGCCCCGGGCCCTCGAACAACGCCTCGCTGAGCTTGCGCATCGTCGGGTCGTGGATGTCGTCGGCGCCCGCCGATCCGTACTTTCGGCGCAGCCTCTCCAAGTTGGCTTTGTCCATGACGCCCCCTTGTCTGTCGCAGACACCGGAGCGAACGAAACTACATAAAGCGTGTCAACGGAAGGGCTAGTCGGATTTGCCTTCCATTGCGGCATCTCAAAGCACGCAGTGTTTTGGCAGCGAGCCTTAAACGGCGCGTAGAGTGGCGCGGCCCATGAACCGAGATCGGCATTTCGCTCGACGCGATAGGGTTCACGAAAAAATAAAGTGCTTCTCCAGCGCGCCGCGGATTGTGGTCATGTGCTCGTAATATTGCTGGAAGCCGCCATTGTAGTTGCCGTCCTGGCGGCGATTGAACTCGCCTTCGAAATTGTAATAGCCGGGCGTGCAGTCGTGATTGCGGTTGGTCTTGCCGCGATGCTTGATCACTTCCTGCACCCACCACTCTTCGGTTTCCGGCATGACGTCGATCGTGTCGTGACCATGTTCGCGCGCGTACTTGATGCATTCTGCGATGTGATCGCCCTGCGTTTGCAGCATGAAGGTGAGGTTGAACTGGAACGACGCCTGATAGCCGCCCATGATGAAAAGGTTGGGATAGCCGTGTGTGTGCACGCCAAGTAGGGTGCGCAGTCCGTCCTTGTAAGTCTCGTTGATCTCGATGCCGCCACGGCCGCGGATTTCATTGTAGATGCCGGTCTTCTGCACCTCGAAGCCGGTCGCGTAGATCAAGAGATCAACCGGATAGGTGCGGCCTTCGAACACCGGGCCTTCCGGCGCGATCTCGGTGATACCCTTGCCGTGTGTGTCGATGAGATGAACATTGGGCCGGTTGAACGCCGGCAGATATTCGTCGTCGAAGCAGGGCCGTTTGCACATAAACATGTACCAGGGCTTGAGCGATTCGGCTGTCGCCTTGTCTTCGATGACTTCTTCGATGCGGCGATGAATGCGCATCATGATGTCGATGTTGGCGTTCTCCTGGCGGCGGATTTTCTCTTCGCGCGACAGCTGAGCGAGCTCAGCCTTGAGTTCGGGGTTCTCCCTGATGCGCATCGCCTTCATGCGGCGCGCTTCCTGCCAGCCGGGCCGGCGCGAGGTCGCCCATTCCGGATCTGTCGGCCGGTCATTGCGGAAATCGATTCCCGACGGCGTGCGCTGAAAGACGAAAAGCTCCTTGGCCGCCTTGCCGAGGCGCGGAATCGCCTGCACCGCAGAGGCCCCGGTTCCGATGATGCCGACGACTTTGTCGGAGAGTCTAGAGAGATCGGCGCCAGTATAGTCGTAGTCCCAACGCGAAGTGTGGAAGGAGTGGCCCTTGAAGGACTCCATCCCCTTGATCTTCGACAGCTTCGGTTTCGACAGCGTACCGTTGGCGCAGATGACGAACTTCGCCTTCATCGTATCGCCACGATCGGTGCCAAGGTGCCACAGCTTCTCGTCCTCATCCCAAACCGTTGATGTCACCGTCGTGTGGAAGACGGCGAGATCGTAAAGATCGTAGCGCCGCGCGATGGCCTGGCAATGTGCGAAGATTTCCGGGCCCTTGGCGTAGAGGCGCGACGGCATCACCTTCATCTCGTCGAGCAAGGGAAGATAGTCGTAGGAGGGCACGTCGCAGGCCGCGCCCGGATAGCGGTTCCAGTACCAGGTGCCGCCGACATCGCCGCCGCGCTCGACGATGCGGATGCTGCTGACGCCGCGTTCGCGCAACCGCGCAGCTGTCAGCAGGGCCGAGAACCCGCCGCCGATAAAGAGACATTCGACCGTGTCGTTGATCGGCGCGCGGGGCGCGGTGTCGCCCGCGTATGGATCGATCTCATAACGTGCCAAATCACCGGAGAGATCGGTGATGTATTGCGCCGTGCCTTCCGGACGATAGTTGAGGCGCAAGTCGCGCTCGGCGGCGAATTTTTCCTTGATTCGGTCGTAATAGGCCTGCGGCCTGTCCGGATCGTCGGCCGGCTTGGGCGTCTTCGTCTTGGTTTCCGGCTCGGTTTTTGGTGCGCTCATGCTCGCATGCTCCCGCTCACAGGCGCATCTTGCTGTGCCGGAAATCGGCCTGCAAGCGCAGGCGCCGAGTTCCCCGACGTCGGTGCGCAAAGCCAGCTTGCCCCTCCGTCATGACGAGCGTCGAGAACGCCCAGAAAATTCTCGGTAAGGCCGCGCTCGAACTGTTCAAAATGGAATAGGGGCGGCCTTGTACGCCGAAGCCAGCCACGTACAATCCCGCCATTGCCATTCGGAGCCTGTCGCCATGACGATCCATCCCGAAATCGCCGCCTTGGTCGGCGAGATCACATTCGAACCCGACGCGCTGCTGGAGAAGTATCTCGCCGAACGCGACAAACGCCTGCGTCCCGACGGCAATGCGCAATATGTCGAAGTGAAGGCGGAGTTCTCGCACTACGTCGATGACCCCTATGTCGAGCCGGGCTTCAGCCGTGCGCCGGTGTTCGACCATGTCGACTTCGCCATCATCGGCGGCGGCTTCGGCGGCCTATTGATGGGAGCGAGGCTGCGCGAAGCCGGCTTCAAGAAATTACGCGTCGTGGAAAGCGCCGGCGACTTCGGCGGGACTTGGTATTGGAATCGTTATCCTGGCGCGATGTGCGATGTGGAGTCGTACTGTTATCTGCCGCTGCTCGAAGAACTCGGCTACATGCCGAAGCACAAATATTCGTTCGCGCCGGAAATTCTCGAGCACAGCCGGCGTATCGCGCGGCATTACAATCTCTATGACGATGCCCTGATGCAAACAGGCGTCACGGAGCTGCGCTGGGACGAAGACGCGGCGCACTGGATCATCTCGACCAATCGCGGCGACCGCTTCACGGCGCAGTACGTCGCGATGGCGAACGGCCCGCTCAGCCGTCCGAAGTTGCCCGGCATTCCCGGCATCAACGAGTTCAAGGGTTACACGTTTCACACCAGCCGCTGGGACTATCGCTACACGGGCGGCGACAGCTCCGGCAATCTGACAGGGCTCACCGACAAGCGCGTCGGCATCATCGGAACCGGCGCAACCGCCATTCAATGCGTGCCGCATCTGGGCGAGTGGTCCAAGCAACTCTATGTGTTCCAACGCACGCCGTCCTCCGTCGATGTGCGCAACAATATGGAGACCGATCCGGAATGGGCGGCCTCGCTCAAGCCGGGATGGCAGGCGCGACGGATGGAGAATTTCAACATACTCGTCAGCGGCGGCGATCAGGACGAAGACCTTGTGCATGACGGCTGGACCGACATCTTCCGCAACCTGACCGGCATCGCCGCGAAAGAGGCGGCGAAGAAACTCGGCCGGCGGCTTTCCAGTGCCGAGCGCGCCGAGCTGATGGTGCTTGCTGACTACAAGAAGATGAATCAGGTCCGGGCGCGCGTCGATGCCATCGTCAAGGATCCCGTCACCGCCGCGGCGCTTAAGCCATGGTACCGGCAATTCTGCAAGCGGCCGTGCTTCCACGACGAATATCTGCAGACCTACAATCGCCCGAACGTTTCTCTGGTCGACACCAACGGCAAAGGTGTCGAGCGGCTGACGGAACGCGGCGTGGTCGCCAATGGGAAAGAGTACGAGGTTGACTGCCTTATTTTCGCGACCGGATTCGAAGTCGGCACCTCATACACGCGCCGTGCCGGCTACGACATCATCGGCCGCGGCGGCAAGACGCTCTCCGAGCATTGGTCGGAGGGCTTGCGCACATTGCACGGCCTGACGACGCACGGTTTTCCGAACTGCTTCTTTCTCGGCTTCACACAGACGGCCATTACGATCAGCGTGCCGCAGGCGCTGAACGAGCAAGCCAAGCACGTCGCCTACTTGGTGACGGAGTCGCGTGCACGCGGCGGCAAGGCGCTGGAAGCAACGGCCGAGGGAGAGGATGCTTATGTCAACGAAGTGCGTAGTCTGGCGCGCATCGGCGAGCGCTTCTATCGTGAATGCACGCCCGGCTACTACAACAGCGAGGGCATGGTCGGAAACAAGAGCGGTTTCTTCTCCGACATGTATGGCGCCGGGCCGCTGCGCTTCTTCGAGGTCCTCGACCAGTGGCGCTCCGACGGTCGCATGCTGGGACTGGAAGTGCGCTGACGGCTCGACGTCGGCCGAAGAGTCCGCACATCGACTAGGGAGGCTCAGCATGACGCTCGCCAATTCACAAGACCGAGCCTTGCGCGAACGCGCACTTGCGGTAATCCCGAACGGCATGTACGGCCACCAGTCGGTCCGCCTGCTGCCGGATGTCTATCCGCAGTTTTTCGCCCGCGCCGCCGGCGCGCATTTGTGGGACGTCGACGGCAACCGCTATCTCGATTTCATGTGCGGCTATGGCCCGAACCTGCTGGGCTATTGCCACCCGCAGGTCGATGCGGCGGCAGCGGCGCAACAGCGCCTAGGCGATGCGATGACCGGTCCCGGTCCGGCGATGGTCGGATTTGCCGAAAAGCTCGTGGCACTGGTTTCGCACGCCGATTGGGCGATGTTCTGTAAGAACGGCACCGACGCCACCACGATGGCGATGATGGTTGCGCGCGCCCATACGAAGAAGCGCAAGATCCTCGTCGCCAAGGGCGCCTATCACGGCGCGGCGCCGTGGTGCACGCCCAATCCGGTCGGCACGGTGGCGGAGGATCGCGCCCATCTTGTCAACTACATCTATAACGACGTCGAAAGCTTGGATCAGGCGGTGCAGACGGCGGGCGACGACCTCGCGGGGATTTTTGCCTCGCCGTTCAAGCACGATGCGTTCAGCGATCAGGCATTACCCGATCCCGCATATGCGGCGCGCGCACGTGAACTTGCGGACAAGCACGGCGCGCTTCTCATCGTGGACGAAGTGCGCGCGGGCCTGCGCATCGCGCGCGACTGCAGCTGGTCGCTGGTGAACGTTGAGCCGGATCTTTCCTGCTGGGGCAAGTCGATCGCCAACGGTTATCCGATCTCCGCATTGCTCGGTGCAGAGAAGGCGCGGTCCGCTGCGGGCGCGATCTACGTCACGGGTTCGTTCTGGTTTGCTGCCGTCGCCATGGCTGCGGGTATCGCGACACTGGAAGAAATCCAATCGTCCGACTATCTGGAAAGAACCATACAGCTTGGCACCAAGCTGCGCGACGGTTTGGCGGCGTGTGCCAAGACGCATGACTTCGTTCTACGCCAGACCGGGCCGGCACAGATGCCGATGGTTCTGTTCGACGACGATGCGGATTTCCGGATCGGTTATGCTTGGTGCTCGGAGATGGTGCGGCGCGGCATCTATGTGCACCCGTGGCACAACATGTTCCTCTGCGCCGCCATGACGGACGCGGACATCGAAGGCGCCATCGCCGCGGCGGACGAATCCTTCAAAGTCGTGCGCAAAAACCTGCGCGAACTCGCGCCGCATGCCGGTCTCGCGGCACTGCTGCAGGGCCGCCGGCGCTGAGTTCGGATCCCGACGGCTCAGTTGATGCAGAAGTCCGCAAGGTCGCGTGCCGTTGTGCGGCTGATCTCGGGACAGCACGATGCGATGACCTCCGTACCGTGGATCGTTCCCATCAACTGGCGGCAACGCGCCGCCACGCCATTGTGCATCAGCAGGCGATAGAAATTGATGCCTTCGTCGCGCAGTGGGTCGCACTCGTTGACGCTAATCACGGTCGGCGGCAGGCCCTTGACGTCCTCGGCCGACGCGAAGCCCGGCCAGGCGAGGGGATTGCGCTTTTTGAATTCCTCGATCCCGTAGCTCATCGCGCCGCGATTGTTGTGCAGGTCGAGCAGGATGCCGTTGTTCTCCGTCGACGATGCGTTCTCCGGCACCGGCCACTGGCCGGCGATATAGGGACAGAGCGCGTAGAGTCCCTTGACCAACCCGATGTCTCCGTCACGCTTCAGCTTGAGGCCGGTCGCCAGCGTCAGGTTGCCACCGCCGCTTTCGCCCGCGATCACGATGCGGGCCGGGTCGATGTTGAGCAGCGTCGCTCGGGAGTGAACCCATTTCAGTCCCGAGACGCAGTCGTTGAGTCCGGCAGGGTAGGGCGCAACCTCCGGCACGGACGAGGCGGTGATCGAATTGCGAAAATCGACCATCGCGACCGCAACGCCTTGCGCCGCGATGATCTTACCCCAGGCGCGGTAATTGCCGTCGAAGCATGACGCCATCATCATGCCGCCGCCATGGATGTAATAGACGCATGGCAAACGTTCTCCATTGTTCGGACGGATGAAGCGGAGGTTGATCAGGTTGCCATCCGGCTCGGAGCGGATGCTCTCGGTCGTAATGCGAAGACCTTTGGACGGCGCGATCGTTTCGCTGTCGAAGGAATCGGTCATCGCCTTGAACATTGCGGTGCGGGCCTTGCCTTCTTCGCTGTTCGCCTCCGCCAGCAAAACCTCGCGGCTGGCGACATCGCCGCCGCCGGCCAGCACCATCTGGCCGAACAAGGCTTTGATGCGGGGATCGATGCGCGGATCTTCGGCAATCTTGTTGGCCATGTCTGGTTTCCTCCCTTAGGTTTCTGAAGTCTTTCGTTTCGCTATGCGGCTTGTTTCTGTTTCAGCGCGCGCCAGACACGTTCCGGCGTAGCGGGCATGTCCATGTGTACCACGCCGAGCGCATCGCAGATCGCGCTCATTACCGCCGGCATGGCGCCCACAGTGCCCGCTTCGCCGCAACCCTTGGCGCCCAGCGCATGAGTCTTGCAGGGAATTTCCTCGTAGGCGAAGTCGATGTCGGGCATGTCGTCGGCGCGCGGCATTGCATAATCGCTGAAACTTGCCGTCAAAAGCTGCGCCGTGTCGGGGTCGTAGACGCAGTTTTCCAGCAGCGCCTGGCCAAGTCCTTGCACCACGCCGCCATGCACCTGACCGGCGACGAGCATCGGGTTGATCACTTTGCCGAAATCGTCGAGCACGTGATAGCTGAGCAAGGTGACCTTGCCAGTTTGCGGATCGATTTCCACTTCGCAGACATGGCAGCCATTGGGAAAGGTCGACGACGTTCCCTTGTAGACCGCATCGCTGTCGAGACCGCTTTCGAAGCCGGGAAGCCTTTCGCGCTTGAGCGTTGTTGCCAGTTCGGTGAGGCCGATCTCGCCGCCTCCGCCCGCGACGCGGAATTTGCCAACGCCGTCGACGATTTCGAAACCGACGTCCTTGCCGCCGGCCTGCAACACCTGGCCTGCGGCGACGGTACCTTTGCGGATCACTTCATCGGATGCTCCGAGCAGCGCACCGCCACTCATGTTGAGCGAGCGCGAACCGCCCGTGCCGCCGCCATTGACCCAATCGCTATCGCCCTGCTTCACGGTAATGGATTCGAAGGGCACGCCCAGCTTTTCGCTCACCAGTTGCGCAAACGCGGTTTCGTGGCCCTGTCCGTTCGACTGGGTACCCACGAGAAGATCGACACCGCCATTGTCGGTAAACTCCACCCGCGCGGGTTCGCTTCCCATCGCGGCAGTGATTTCTACATAATAGCCGAAGCCGAAACCGCGCAGCATGCCGCGCTTGCCCGAATCCGCTCGGCGCGCCGCGAAGCCATCCATGCCGGCGCGCTTCACGCCGTGCTCCAGCAGGCGCGGGAAGTCTCCGGAATCGAAGGGAATGCCCCACCAGTTCTTGTAAGGAAGGTCTTCCGGTTTGAGCAGGTTGCGCTGTCGAATCTCGACCCGGTCGATTCCGGTTTTCGCTGCGGCCGCGTCCATCAGGCGTTCCATCATGTATGCCGCTTCCGGCCGGCCGGCGCCGCGATAGGCGTTGATCGGCGCCGTGTTGGTGTAATAGCCCTTGATGCCGACAAACATCGCCGGCACGCGATAGACCCCGCCGAGGATGCGCCCGCCGGCGAGCGTCGGGATGAAGGGCGCGAAGGACGACAGATAACCGCCCATGTTCGCCGTGCCGGTGACGCGTACGGCCAGTAACTTTCCGTTGGCGTCGAGTGCGGCTTCCGCTTTTGTCCAAGTATCGCGGCCATGCTGATCGGTGAGGAACGCTTCCGTGCGATCCGACGACCAGCGCACGGGACGTCCGACTTTTTTTGCGGCAATTAGTACAAGCGGTTGTTCGGGATAGGCGCCGGCCTTCATGCCGAAGCCGCCACCGACATCCTTGTTCACGACGCGCAACTTCGCCGCATCGATGTTGAGGATTCCCTTGGCGACGCGGTCGCGCAGTCCACCCGAACCCTGGTTGCCCGAATGGAGCGTGTAGCTGTCCGTCTTCTTGTCGTATTGACCGATGGCATTGCGCGTCTCCATCGAATTGACGACGACGCGATTCTGCACAACGTCGATCTCGGCAACATGCGCGGCCTTGGCGAAGGCTTCGTTGCAGAGTTCTTCTTTGCCGTCGATCCAGTCGAAGCTTTGATTGCCGGGCGCAGCCGACCAGATGTCGGGGCGGTCGGGTGCTACCTCGAGCGTTCCGGCCGCCGGTCGTTCTTCGAATTCGACTGCGATGCGCTCCGCGGCGTCGCGAGCCTGCGCATAGCTCTCGGCGACCACCATCGCGATCGCTTCGCCGGCGAATGTCACGTGATCCTTGGCAAGCAGCGTTTTCGGAGCGCCTTTCGGTCCCGAGCCGTCGCGACTTTTGAGAGGCGTCGTATTTGGCAGTGGCTTCGCGCCGAAGGCTTCGACGTCTTTATGCGTCAGGACCGCAACCACGCCGGGTGCGGTAAGGCTTGCGGAAACGTCGATCGACTTAATCGTGGCATGGGCATAGGGGCTGCGAAGGAATGCCGCAAAGGTCTCGTTTTCGAAGTGGAAATCGTCGGTGAACTGGCCTTGTCCGGTGACGAGGCGAATATCTTCCGTGCGCTTAACTGACTGCCCAACGCCAAATTTCATCTCATATCCTCAAATGTGGGTCCTGCCGAACTTCCTTAGAACCGGCATGCTATCGGCTTGTGGATGGCGGTGAAATGACTGGCCGTGCCCTTTTTTGAATGGCGTGCAGGCAACTCGCGAGCCGCGACGTTACCGGCTCGCGTCCCAGTCCTTCACTGTTGGCGTCCAGGCGTTGGCGCGCGCCTGCGCCTCGGCCCAACTCGTTGGATTGAGGACGCTGTCGAGCCGGGCTTGCAGCGTATCGGGAACGTCCTTCAAGCCGATGACAAAGCGTGCGCCATTCGCGTGATAGATCAGCGACCATTTGCCCGCTTCGATGGGATCGCCGGTTACGCCGACACCGTCCAGATAGAGGCTAACCAGCTTGATCTGCGCGATCGCAAGACCCCCATTTGCAGCCTTTAGGATGGCGTCGGTCGCCTCGTGCTTCAGGTCAGCGGCGCGCTTGGGATCGGCTTCTGCGGCGCTGACGTCGAACAGACATAGGCCGAGATTGTAGTCCGCTATTTCGTAACCGCCGCGCGCGGCGATGCGGCGGAAGATCGGGATCGCCTGATCGCAATGTCCGCTTAGTCGAAGTTCTTCCCCGCGCTCCTCGGGTTCGAGCGGTGCGCGCGGCTTTTCGCTCGGCAGCGCGTCGGCTCCACCTGGAACGATTTCTTGTGTACCCGGACGATTGTAGACCTGCGCCGAAGCCGTGACGCTCATCGCAACGACCGCTACGACGATGGCAACGGCAAGTTCGGTTTTCATCCCCATGCGCCCCTCATCGTGCGCGCGCAGTCAAGAAATATACGAAATCGGCAGGCATTGCACGGCCGGCTGCAGCCGCTAGTCGGCCGCCACCGTTTCGTCCTGTGCGACAAATCCCTTCCAACCGCTCATATATTTGATGAAGGCGGGTCCCAGACGTTCCTGTTTCAAATACGCACGTGTCACGGGCAGGGCCGTGGAATGGAAGTCGGGATCGGCTTGCGCACGCAGCGGAAAGTCGTGATGCAAGATTGCGGCACGACCGAGGATTGCAAAGTCAGCGCCGTGGTCCAGCGCACGTCGGCAGTCTTGCGCGCTCGTCAGTTTCCCCGCGACTCCGAGTCGCGTTTGGCCGCGCGGCAATTCGCTGAACCAATCGATCAGCGGCTTGGCGGAAAATTCCGACTCGACCGGATCCTTGAAGACGTCCCACAAAGACATGTCGAGATAGTCGAGATCGCCGGAGTCGAGCAATTGGCCCGTGAGATCGCGCTGCTCGGCCAACTTCAGACCGAAACGTTCGGGCGACAGCCGCAGGCCGAGTTGGAAATCCGCGCGTGTGCGCGCACGAATGCCCCTTATTATTTCGAACACGATGCGCGCGCGATTTTCGAGCGAGCCGCCGTAACGATCGTTGCGGCGATTGGTTTGTGGACTCAAGAATGCGCAGAGGATGTAGCCATGCGCGCCGTGCAGTTCAACGCCGTCGAAGCCGGCCTTCTCAGCGCGCGTCGCGGCTGTGATGAAATCCTCGATTAGCGCTTCGACCTCGCCTTCGCCGAGTGCGCGAGCTTTGAATTCCGGATCGTCGGATGGTCCGCGGGGCTGTTCGCCGATGAGATCGGCGGGTGCGCGAATTCCGGCATGGTGCAGCTGGACAGACGATACTGCGCCTTCGGCGCGGATCGCCGTCGCGAGTCGCTTGAGCCCGCCTAGGTGATCGTCGCCGAAGTTGCCGAGTTGGCCGGGAAAGCCCTGACCGACGCGTTGGATATGAGCGGCGCACGTCATCACATGGCCAAAGCCGCCGGCCGCACGGTAGGTCAGCCACTGAAATTCGTCATCCGACAGTCGGCCGTCAGCGTGGCTCTGCAAATTCGTCAGCGGCGCCAGCATGAAGCGGTTTTTCCATGCGGGTCCGCGCGGAAGACTCAAGCTGGCATACAGGCTGCTCATGGGAAGGTCCGGATCGATGGCTGAGGGATCGAGATTGACGAAATATCGTCAGAGGTCAAGATTGCGGCTTTCCGACGCTTGCGGCCATGTTACTCGAACGCTTGCCGTCATTTTGGTCAGGAGTTGAGCCATGGAAGAGCGAATTCGGGTCGACATGCAGGGCGGCGTCGCCGATGTCCGTCTGATACGTAGCGATAAGATGAATGCGCTCGACGATGCGATGTTCAGCGCACTCGTCGAAACGGGTGAGCGGCTCAAGACGCAGAGGGGCTTGCGCGCGGTGGTTCTGTCGGGCGAGGGGCGCGCCTTCTGCGCAGGGCTCGACATGGGCAATTTCGGCAAGATGGCGTCGGGCGAACGGCGCGGCGGCGCAGGATTGGTCGATATGCCGCGCACGCCGGGCGGCTCCAACCGCGCGCAACACGCGGTGATGGTGTGGCGAGAATTGCCGGTGCCGGTCATCGCAGCGGTACACGGCGTCGCGTTCGGCGGCGGCTTCCAGCTCGCGCTCGGGCCGGACATCCGCATCGTTGCGCCGGATACGCGCATGGCGGTTCTCGAGATCAAATGGGGTCTGGTGCCGGATATGGCGGGCCTCGTGTTGTTGCGCGGGCTGGTGCGCGACGATGTGGCGCGTGAGCTCACCTACACCGGTCGCATCTTCTCGGGCGAGGAAGCGTTTGCCATGGGCATAGCAACGCGGGTCTCGAACGATCCGCACGGCGAGGCGATGAAGCTCGCTGCGGAAATCGCCGGTAAGAACCCCGATGCTGTTCGCGCCGGAAAGCGCCTCTTCAATCTCGTGGCCGACGCGGATCAAAAGACGATCCTGCTGCACGAGAGCAGAGAACAGGGCGCGCTTATCGGCACGCCGAACCAGGTCGAAGCGGTGATGTCAAACATGCAGAAGCGGGCGGCGAATTACTCGGACTGAGTGGGTAGCGACGCGTGCGCAGATTGTTACGCGAACGAGATTGGTCGGACCATAACGAGCGTTAAAACTTCTGCAATTTGTTAATCAAACGCTAAACCGCTTGTTGCGATCATGCGCTGTCTCGCGTGGATCTTCCGATGCAACAGAGCAAGACTTTCGGCCGACGCGTCAGAATTGAGCCGCCGCGCCCGTCGCCGGCGACACCTCGATGGAATCTGTTTCAGGACGAATTGCGAACTTCGATCTCGGCGTTGCCGCAGCCCTCGAACGACGAAGTCGCAGATGTCGACCGCGAACTCGAAGAATGGAAGGCCGCACGTAAGCTGCATAGACGGTCATTTCGCGAGCCGTGGCGGACCTTGGCGATCGCGACGTCGATCGGCTTTGGCCTGTCGTTCTGGCTTCTGCCCGATTCCGTTGCCGACGTCGTCCAGTATCTGACCGCCGGGCTAACGTTGGCGAGCGTATTCGCCGGCATGCGTCGCCCGAAATCGCAAGTCGAAGGGTTGCAGGAGCACAGGATCGAACCGAGGGCCTGAGCGGCGCGATAGCGCCGGATGGTTGCGAAATCGCGCAAAACAACGATGCCGGCAAGCCCGAGCTTGCAGGTACCGCCTCGGGGGTGTAGCGCAGTTCGGGCACAAACCGGCTCCAATAATACATGCAACGTTCGCTCGCCGATCCCACTTCCGACGCACCGTTTGCGTTCGACAATACGTATGCGCGGCTCCCGGAACGGTTCTTTGCCCGGCTCTCGCCAACCCCTGTCGCGGAACCGCATCTCATCAAGCTGAATGAGCCGCTGGCGCGTCAACTGGGTCTCGATCCTAAGCGGCTTGCCATGCGCGATGTTGTGGAGATGCTTGCTGGCAATCGTGTACATCAAGGCGCCGAACCGATCGCGATGGCTTATGCCGGTCATCAATTCGGCAATTGGGTGCCGCAACTGGGTGATGGCCGTGCGATCCTTTTGGGCGAGGTGCGCGACATAGCCGGCGTGCGGCGGGATATTCAGCTCAAGGGCTCCGGCCCGACACCGTTTTCACGCAACGGCGACGGCCGTGCCGCTTTAGGCCCCGTTTTGCGCGAATACATCATCAGCGATGCGATGGCGGCTCTCGGAATTCCCACCACGCGTTCGCTCGCAGCAGTGGCGACCGGCGAGCGCGTCCTGCGCCAGGAAGGTCCATTGCCCGGAGCAGTGTTGACGCGCGTTTCGCAAAGTCACGTGCGCATCGGGACATTCGAGTATTTCGCCAACCAGGGCGACGTCGATGGTGTTCGCATCTTGGCCGACTATGTCATCGAGCGGCTCTATCCCGAGTTGCAAGACGATGCGCAACCTTATCGCGCCCTGCTCGAGGCCGTGATTGCGCGAACAGCGCGCTTGGTTGCGAGCTGGCAATTGTTCGGGTTCATCCACGGCGTGATGAACACGGACAACATGGCGATCTCCGGCGAGACCATCGATTACGGTCCGTGCGCCTTCATGGATACGTTTCATCCCGCCACCGTATTCAGTTCGATCGACAGTGGCGGCCGCTACGCCTTCGGCAACCAGCCGCGTATCGCACACTGGAACCTCGTTCGCCTCGCCCAGTCATTGCTGCCTCTCCTCGCGGCCGATGAAAACGCTGCCCTGGCGTCGGCGCGTGAGGCGGTCAACACCTTTCCGCCGCGCTTCGAGGCTGCTCTTTTCGCAGGTCTGCGGCGCAAGCTTGGCTTCACGACGGAAGAGGAGGGTGACGTTGCGCTCGCCGGTGACTTGTTGAAGCGCATGAGCGCGAACAGGGTCGACTACACGCTTCTGTTTCGTCGTCTTTGTGATGCGGCCGCCGGCCATGACGGCGATGCTTTGGTTCGCACGCTGTTCGAGAATCCAAAGGCATTCGATGATTGGGCCATGACATGGCGCACGCGTCTTGCACGCGAGCCGGCGACGCCGGCGGAACGCTCACGCGCAATGCGGCGCGTAAATCCGGCCTTCATTCCGCGCAATCACCGCGTCGAGGCCGCGATTGTCGCCGCGCAAGAGAAGTCGGACTTTGCGCCATTCGAAGAACTCCTGAGCGTGCTTGCTCAACCATTTGACGATCAACCGCAATACGTCCAATACGAAAAGCCGCCGGCACCGGACGAAGTCGTGCACCAGACATTCTGCGGGACCTGAAGCGGCAACAATCAAGCCGGCGAGACGACACGCGGGCGCGTCGCAAGCGAGACTGCTGCGAAGAATGCCACCGCGACGATGCCGCTCAGGGCATCGGCGGCGAGCAGTCCGTTCGCATGCCAGCGGCCATAGGCCCAACCATCGACGATCGTCAGATAGGCGATTGGCATGTTGGAGAGCGAAGCATAGAGATTGTACTTCGTCGCTGCTGCGCCGCGGCCGATCGCTTCCAGAACCACGGCGCTGAACGAGGCGTAATTGAATCCCTGAATGAACGCATAGAGCAGCGTGAAGGTGATGAACATGCTCTCACTGCGCGCAGCGACCGCCATCGCCAAAGCCGCAGCGGAGAGAAATATGCCGAACAGTGCATAAGCGAACTTCCTGTCCATACGATCGCAGAGATAGCCGCCGATTACGCAGCCGAGTGCGGAAACGAGCCCGCCGGCCACGCCGTTAACGAGCGCGACAGTGTTGGCGCCCGCGTGCCAGTCTCCGGCGACCGCGGCCCATAATCCTGATGCCGCGCCGCAGCCAATTGGCAGAAAACAGATCAGAAGGGCGAGAAATCCCGCGCGAGACTTTGCTGTCTTCCAAACGTCGATTGCTACACCGCGCAGGCTTTGGAGGTAGCGAAGTTGCCGATGTGCCTGTTCCGGTTCCGCAACAAACACGAGCGCACCACAGCAGGCCAGAAACACGGCCGCCATCGCTGCGCCGGGTAGCCAGACGAGCGTGGAATGTTGTGCGATCCAGAGCGCCGCACCACCGCCAATTCCCGCGCCGCCAAGATTGCCCGCCTGATACCAGCCGCCCGCGCGACCTTTCTCGCTATGGTCGGTGGAATGCGCCATCAGGTTTTCCGCCGCCATGGCGAGGAAACTCACGGCCACACTGTTGGCGAAGACGAGCGCACTGATCACGAAAAGCGTTGCGGGGCCGGGTGGAAAGAATCCGATCGCAGCAAGCGTGATGGCGGTGACCAACGCTGCCATGAGATACCATGTCTTGCTGTTTAAAGTCGTATCGACGACGGGCGCCCAGAGCGCCTTCCAGGTCTGTGGCAGAAGATTGAGGGCAACCAGACCTGCCACCGCCGCGACGTTCACGCCGGCGTGAGACAATAGGTAGCCCAAAGTGACGTTCACATAGCCGCTGGTGGCACCGAAAGGCACGCAAAGCAGCAGATAGACGATGGGGTGTGTCGCACCCGCCTTTGCGCTGGCCAAGTCTCTATCCATCCCTGCGGCGACAGACCTTATCGGACGGTTCGCAACGTGCAAACGAGTTCGTGATGCCGTCCCGATACGATGTTTTTGATTGCGCTTCGGACAAAAAAACCTCTGACTATGCGCAGCGCGCCCGATAGAGGCGGTTTTGGGGAGTGAAGAATGGCTGACGCGATTTCCACTTCGCCGACTGTGGCGCCCATTCCACCTGGACGTATCGCGACATTCGCTGCCGGCGCCTTTCCGGTGGGCGCACTGGTCACGACGTTGGGCGTCTACCTCACGAACTATTATGCGAGCCATATCGGCATACCGCTCGCCGCGGTCGGTGGGGCCTTCATGGTCGTGCGTCTACTCGATATTTCCGTCGATCCGCTGCTCGGCATGGCGATGGACTGGACGCGAACACCACTTGGCAAGTATCGGCCGTGGCTTGCCGCGTCCGCTCCGTTGCTGCTCTTCACCGTCTGGATGGTCTATTTCCCGGCGAAAGGCGTCGGAACAAGTTATCTGATCGGCTGGCTGCTGCTGCTTTATCTTGGCTATTCGATGCTAACCTTGTCACAGGCCGCGTGGGGAGCGGCGTTGGTTGCCGAATATCATCAGCGCAGTCGGGTTTACGGTTGGATCCAGGCGGTCGCGGTGGTTGGCGCGATCGGCGTGCTTCTGGTTCCTGTAGCGCTGCCGCTTGTTTGGAATGCGGTACCGCTCAAAGGCGTCCCCCTGATGGGGTGTTTCATTTTCGCTGCGGTAATTGTCGGCGTGATGACGACGGTGCTGTTGGCGCCGGAACCGCAAAAGGCCGTGCAGGCAAAGTCCGAGCGGTTCAAGATCAAGGACTATCTGGCGCTCATCGTGCGGCCCGAGATGGTGCGCATCATGTGCGCCGACATGTTCTGCACGCTCGGACCCGCGATCACCGCGCCGCTCTACCTTTTTTTCTTCGAGCAGGCGCGTGGCTACACGCTGGCGCAGGCCAATCTGCTGCTGCTCTTCTATATCGTCGCGGGGCTCTTCGGGCCAACGTTCTGGGCGCGGGTGGCCAGGCGGTTCGGAAAGCATCAAACGGTTCGTATCGCAAGCGTGTGCTACGTGATCGCGCAATCGGCGTTGCTCTCGCTTCCGAAAGCGCACGTCTATCCGATGATGGCCGCAATGTTTTCGGTCGGCTTCGTCGCCAGCGCGTTTGCATTTCTGGTGCGCGCCATGGTGGCCGACGTCAGCGATGAGGTGCGCCTGGAGACGGGCAGAGACCGAACGGGCTTGCTCTATGCCTTGGTGACGAGCACGAACAAGATCGGCGGCACCATCTCGGTCGGCGTCGCCTATGCGATTCTGCCACTGTTCGGCTTTGTTCCAACCGAGGGCGCGGTCAACACGCCGGACGCCATCTGGGGTTTGCAGGCTTGCTATCTGGTGCCGCCGGTTGCGTGCGTCTTGATCGGTGGTCTGGCCATGTGGGGCTACAAGCTCGACGAGACACGCCACACCAAGGTGCGCATGGCGCTCGGTGCGTCCGGTGCTATAGCCGGCGCCAAAGACGCCCTACAGAGCCTGACGGGAGAACCGCCGGAACCGGAATTGGGCGTTTTGAATGAGCAGCCGCGCTCCGGAACGGCGTGACCAATGTTGAGATCGCGGTCCCCCGCAACGAACTTCGAAATCCAGTTGCGCGAACGCTAAATCCTGTTTGAACTTGTTAATCGAGCGTCCACGAGCGACGCCGACAGGGAGTATTGTCCATGGCTTCGAGTGCTCCGAGTACGCCCGCCAAATTGCCCGCCCGGTTGCTCGCACCCTTTGCGAGTGCATCGATGCCCGTGGCGGCGCTCGGAGTTCCACTCACCGTCTACCTGCCGAACTACTATGCCAGCCATATCGGTCTATCACTGGCGGCAGTCGGAATTGCGTTCTCGATGGTCCGACTGATCGACATCCTCTTCGATCCTCTGATCGGCGTGGCGATCAATGCAACTCGCACCCCATTCGGTCGCTTCAGGCCCTGGATGGCCGCAGGTGCACCGCTCTTGATGCTCGCGGCCTACATGATCTTCATGGCGCAACCTGGAATCACCACGCTCTACATGGTCGTTTGGCTGCTCGTTTTGTATGCCGGATTTTCCATGTTGGTGCTCGGCCATTCGGCGTGGGCGGCGGCGTTGGTGCCCGAATATCACCAACGCTCGGTCGTTTACGGCTGGATGCAGGCGGTCGGCGTGCTTGCCACGATAACGGTGTTGGCCCTTGAACCGCTGATGGCCACTGTCTGGCACAAGTCCGTAACACAAGGCGTGCAGGCGATGGGCTGGTTCATCATCGGCATCACGCCGGTTACAATTCTTCTGTGCACCCTCGTGGTCGGAGAACCAAGACAGGTCGAGACGTCCGAACGCGTCACGCTGCGGGACTATTGGGTGATGTTCGCCCGGCCGTCCTTGCTGCGCATGCTTGGTGCTGATCTGGCGCTCGCGCTCGGCCCTGCCATTACTGCCGCGCTTTACATCTTCTTCTTCACCCAGGCGTTGGGTTTCACGCGCACCCAGACCAATGTGTTGCTGCTGATCTACATCGTCGCAGGGCTGTTCGGAGCGCCGACCTGGACCCTGGTCGCCAAGCGACTCGGAAAGCATCAGACCGTGATGCTGGGCTGCGTACTCTATGGCTTCGCGCAGGCAGTCGTGTTCGTCGCCCCGCACGGCAACATGTCGTTCATGGTGCCCGCGATGTTCTTCGCCGGGTTCATTGTGAGCTGCTTCACCTTCCTCATCCGCGCCATGGTCGCCGATATCAGCGACGAGGTCCGTTTGGATATCGGTAAAGACCGTTCCGCGCTGCTTTATGGATTGATCACCAGCACGTCGAAGGTCGGGTCGACGCTCTCCGTCGGCATCACATACGGAATTTTGGCGACGTTCGGCTTTCAGGCGAAAGAGGGCATGGCGAATGCGGGAGTAGCGCTCGACGCGCTGGTCGGCTGCTATGTGGTCGTGCCAGTCCTCACCATGTTCGTCGGCGCCGCCGCGCTCTGGGGCTACAAGCTCGACCACAAGAGCCATGACAGCATCCGGGAGCAACTGGCCGCGCGCGACGCCATCGCCGGTGCATCCGGCGTCGCCGAGAGCTTGACGGGCTCAGAGCCCGCGCTGGGTGCACCGGCGGCTCTGCCGATCACCGCAGGTGAATAGTTTCAGGCCTGCTTGGCGCGGTACGCTTTGAACAGGACCCGAAACGATTCCTCGCTGATGCGCTCGAATGTGTAGTCCGCTCCGAGCTTACCCGCGAGCTTCAATACTATCGAACCATGCAGCGCCGCCCAGAAAACATGGCCGATCAGGTTTGGGTCGCCCTCGAAGTGTCCTTCGTCCACCAGGAGCTTGACGTAATCTGTCATCGTCGCGCGTGCGCGCGAATTGGCCTTGACCAGTTCGGGATAGTGACTTTCGTCTGGCTGCGCCAAATCGAACATCAGCTTGTATGCGGCGGGTTCGCCGAAAGCGAAACGTAGATAGGCATGGTACACAGCCTCGCTGCGCTTCAACGCATTTCCTTCGGTTTGAAACGCAGATTCCAGCGCTTCGGCGAAGCGGTTGAACGCCCTGGCGCGCACCGCCGCCAGAATGTCTTCCTTGTCCTTGAAGTAACGATAGGGTGTCATGGCGCTGACACCCAGTTCGGCGGCGAGTTCGCGCATCGTGAATCCTTCCGGTCCACGCGCGTCGAACATGCGGGTTGCGGCTACGCAAAGCCTTTCACGGAAGTCCGCTACATCTGATTGACTAAGTATGCGAGGCATGGAGTGTCCTTCTCGAAGTGAACTGTTTCAAACGCGAAACAACGTTGCGACATGGACGTCGCGTACACGATTACACTGCGCGGAGGTCCGGTCATGAGCGCTCCAGTTCGGATAAGCCCTGTCTCACCGGTAACATCGGCCCCCCAGCCGATCGGAACGATGTATATGACTGGCCGGTTACTCGAATTATTCCCCACAACTTGACGGGTTCAAGTTTTCGAAACAGATCAGTCCCCAGAGTTCCACCGCACGATTTGGAGCTGCAAGGTTGGCGGCAGACGGCGTGCTCCAAGACGTCATTCTGCGGAACTCGTGTACTGGTTACAAAAAAACCAACGTACGTACGCAAAAAGAGAAAACTGGAACGCGTAACGACAACCTCGCTATTCGGACCAGTTGCCCGTCGCTTGGCAACAGAGTTCGCGCACTCATAAGCAGTTCGACGCGACGGCTAACGCAAACGTGATCAGGCGCGCAGTATGTAACGCTCCAGCTCTAGAATTCTTGATATTCAAAAGTTTACCTAGCGAGATGATTGCTCAAGCGCATTGCATCTTCTGCGTGTGTATCAACATTAATTTCGTCAGACTCGATACGTCTCGCTGTGTGTGAAACCTGCGGCTCTGCCTAACCCGCGCCGCGGCCGGAAATGGAAGGCGTCGCGACTTGGTCAGTACATTGAGGAATTCGATTTTGCCTTTGCCTTTGCTCGTGCTCGTGGCTTTGGGCGCGCATGCCGAGAATAAGTCCGCAGCGTGGATGCAGTTCACGTCCGGCGGCAGCTTCGAAGTGCGCGCTGTCGCGAGCGGGGAGTGTCCGGTCGTCAGCTTTAATGGGGCGCCGCCGACAGCGATGCTGGAACGGGCCTCGTCAGACGCGAACTTTCCCTCCCTATGCGGCCTGGAAGTTCCGGCGAACACGAAGAGCGTTCGGTTGCAAAGGCCCGACGGCTCGGGCCTCGAACTCTCGCCGCCGGTGTCAGACCCGCGACGGATTCTTGTGCTTGGCGACACGGGCTGCCGAATCAAGGGCTCAACAGTCCAAGCTTGTAACGACCCCGTCGCTTGGCCATTCGCCGGGCTGGCAAGTGCGGCCGCGAACCTGAAGCCTGATCTTGTCATACACCTTGGTGATTATCTTTATCGCGAATCACCTTGCCCGCCGGGAAACGCGGGCTGTTCCGGATCGCCGTTTGGCGACAACTGGCCGAGTTGGAACGCCGACTTTTTTGTGCCCGCCTCGCCGCTCCTCGCAGCGGCGCCCTGGTTGTTCGTGCGTGGTAACCACGAGGATTGTTCTCGCGGCGGCGCCGGCTTTCTACGGTTGCTGGGTCCGATCGCCTTCCATTCGGAGCAACAGTGCCAAAACCATCTGGAACCCTTTGCGCTTAATGCTGGCGATCAGACGATCCTCGTGCTGGATAACGCCAGCGCCTCCGACACAAGCGTCGAGGATGCGTCGGTTGCCGTCTATCGCGCCGATTTCGCGGAGCTCGAAGCGATGGAAGAGGCTCGTCCGGGGCAAGCGATGTGGCTCGCCGCGCATCGTCCGATCTGGGCGGCGATCAGCGGGCCGTTGGGCATCCCGATCGGCGGAAACGCCACGTTGATTGCCGCTTCGGGTGATCTCTCGGCCTTCCGTGGTCTTTCTTTGATGCTGTCGGGGCATATTCACACCTTTGAAGCGATCAACTATCAGGCAAAATTGCCGCCGCAGATCGTCGCCGGTCACGGTGGCGACAATCTCGACCGGACGCCGGCGGACTTGCGCGGCGCGATCTTCCAGGGTCATTCCGGAGTGAGCGTCAAGGACGGCCTTTCCGTCGCCGGCTTCGGGTTTTTGCTGCTGAGCCGGGATGCGGGGTCCCGGAGTTGGTCGATTCAGCTCTATGACTCATCCGGAATGCCCAAGCGGGAGTGTCAGTTCGCGGACGGGCGGGTCGCGTGTCCGAGCGGAAAGTAGAAAAATTGTTTCCCGGCGCGAATTTCGACGCACCGTTGTCAACATCCCGCCTTGTTCCCAGCTCAACGTGATTTGGCTGAATTGCTGAGTGCGTGGCGCGGCGATAGGGTTCAGGAGCGCTGCGGTGGGGGCTCGATGTGGGCGGTAACAATCGACTGTATATGATCATCGGCGGCGGCGTTCTTGCCGTCATCGCGGTTGTGATCGCGTCGCTCTACTTCCTTGGCGGCGGTGGGACACAACAGAACACGAATTTTTTCTCTCGACTGCAAAACGGTATCGCCACCGTCACCGGAACGCTGACGCCGGCACAGATGGCAGAGGCGCCAGACTTCGCCTTTCGGCGGCTTGAAATCGACACCACGAAGCCGCAAGCCCAGGCCTGTCTCGTCTTCACCCGACCGCTCGATGTCTCGGGTCGCACACATTACGAGGACTATTTCTCGCTCGATCCCGAAACGCGCGTCGCCGCGCTTGCCGTGGACAATCGTCTTTGCCTTTCGGGGCTCGATTTCAACAAGACCTATAGCGTGACGTTGAAGGCTGGGCTTCCGGCAGCGAGCGGCGAAAAGCTCGCCTCGGAAGAAACCGTTCCCGTCGAATTGCGTGACAAGCCCTCGCTCGTTCGCTTTGCCGGCGGCATCATTCTTCCCAGAGAAAATGCCGATGGCGTGCCAGTCACGACTGTCAACATCGCCAAGCTGCGGCTCAAGGTCATTCGCGTCGGTGATCGCTTGCTGTCGCAGATCGAGAGCGGCACGGTCGATCAATCGACCCTCTATTCCTGGAAGAATAGCGATCTCGAAAGTTCGCAAGGTACGCTCGTCTGGTCGGGCGTCATGGATGTCGTGAACACCAAGAACGACACAGTCGTAACGCTCATACCCGTTCGCGACATGCTGAGGGGCAAGCCGCCCGGAGCTTATGTGCTGATCGCAATGGATGCGGCCAAGGACGCCGATCAGGACTACTACGAAGATGGCACGGTCGCCGCGCAGTGGGTGGTCGACTCGGACATCGCGCTCACGACGTTCCGCAGTCCGAGCGGACTTAGCGTTTTCGCCCGCTCCTACGCCAACGCGCGGCCGCAAGGCGGCGTCAAAGTCACCTTGGTGGCGCGCGACAACAACTTGCTTGCGACAGCGAGTACCGACAGTGATGGTCGCGCCGATTTTGCTGCCGGGCTGTTGCGCGCGACGGGCGGCGACGCGCCGGTGGTCGTGATGGCTTATGGAGCCAGCGGCGATTTCAGTTTTCTCGATCTGCGTCGTGCTGCTTTTGATCTTACTGATCGCGGCGTCGACGGACGCGTTACACCCGGACCGATCGACGCGTATCTCTATACCGAGCGCGGGGTCTATCGTCCGGGCGAAGTCGTGCGAGCGACGGCAATGCTGCGCGATCGCGTCGGCAGTGCGGTGACGGCACCGCTGACGCTTGTTGCAACCAGGCCCGACGGGCTCGAGGTTTCGCGCACGACGGCTGGTGGCGCGTCTCTGGCCGCGGGCGCGGCAACCTGGTCGCTGCAACTCAACAATCGGGCGCCGCACGGCCGTTGGCAGATCGCCGCCTACATCGATCCGAAGAGTGAAGCGGTGGGGCGCGTGCAATTCGATGTCGCAGACTTTGTTCCCCAACGCCTCAAGGTAGCGCTCACTGCGGAAACGCGCGTCGTCCACGTCAACCAGGACATTCGCATCAGAGCGGAGAGCCGCTTTCTTTATGGCGCGCCCGCGTCGGGTCTCTCGGGAGAAGGTACGGCGAAGATTGTCGTCGATGGAGCACCATTTGCGACCTTCAAGTCGTATCAATTCGGCCGCGTCGACGACACCTTCCAGTCGGTCGACATTCAAATGAGCGTGCCTGAGACTGATGCCGCCGGTACAACCACGGCAACGGCTTCTGTCGGTGATCTGGCCGACACGACACTTCCGCTGAAGGCAGTCGTCACGATCTCAATCCATGAACCGGGCGGACGGACCACCGACAAGAGCATCGACATTCCGGTGCGTACGCGCCCTGTGTTGATCGGGTTGAGACCCGATTTCCTCTACGGTTCGGTCGCAGAGAATGCGCGCGCCGGATTCGAAGCGATCGCGATCGATGCAGACGGCAAACGCGTGGCGCTCGACAATCTCACCTATTCCTGGGTGCGCGAGGACACTTCGTATCAGTGGTATCAGAGCGAAGGTTCCTGGAAATACCAGGCTGTGATGCGCGACCGGCTGATCACCGGCGGGAAAGTCAGCATCGCGGCGAATGCTCCGCTAAAGCTGGCGCAGGCTTTGCCTTTCGGATCCTATCGCTTGACGATCACCGATCCCGCATCGGGCGCAGCATCATCTTACCGGTTTTATTCCGGCTGGTCTGCCAGTTCGGCCGGCGACCGGCCCGATCGCATTCCGGTCGCCGCCGACAAGCCTAGTTATCGTGTCGGCGAGACGGCGCATGTTCAGATCAAGCCGACGGCGAACGGTAAAGCGTTGATCGTTGTGGCCGGTGACAAAGTCTTTTCGTCGAAAGTTATCGATGCTCCGGCCAGCGGCGCGCGCGTCGATGTGCCTGTCTCCGCCGACTGGGGGCCGGGTGCTTATGTCCTTGTCACCGACTACCGCCCGCTGAACGAAGCGACAGGCCGCGAACCGGTGCGAGCGATTGGTCTCACCTGGCTGCAAGTCGACAATAGCGAGCGCACGTTGACGGCGTTGATCGGCGGCCCGCAAAAAATTCTGCCGCGACAGAAATTGACGATACCGGTCACAATAAAAGGTCTTGGCGAAGGCGAAGACGCCTACGTCACACTGGCTGCGGTCGATGAAGGAATATTGCAACTCACGAATTTCACTTCGCCCGATCCGAACACCTGGTATTTCGGTAAACGTCGGCTGGGCGTGGAAGTGCGCGACGACTATGGCCGCTTGATCAAGTCTGAAAAGGGATTGATCGGCGCACTCCGGGAAGGTGGCGATACGTTCGGCGGCCGGCCGCTTGCCGTAGTGCCGACGCGCACGGTGGCGCTGTTCTCAGGACTTGTGAAGGTGGGTGCCGGCGGGATTGTGAACGTGACGTTCGACGTGCCGGACTTCAATGGCGAATTGCGCCTCATGGCGGTGGCCTTCAGCGCGAACAAGCTCGGCCATGCCGATCGTCCACTGACCGTGCGCGATCCTGTCGTCGCCGACATCGTTCTGCCGCGCTTCCTCGCACCCGGCGACCATGCGTCTGCTGCGCTCAACCTCAATAATGTCGAGGGCAAGCCCGGCAATTACATCGCGACGTTGACGACGTCGGGACCGGTAGGCCTTCCCGGCGGCGCCAAGCAGACCGTCGTCACACAGTCGCTGCGCGTCGGACAGCGCGTACTTCTTCCGCTGCAGATGGAAGGACGCGGCATTGGCATTGCGACGATCGCGCTCAATGTGAAGGGGCCGGGGGGCTTCAATGTGAGCCGGTCATGGCAGATCGAGTCGCGCGCGCCGCAGCTCGACATCGCACGCGACGAGACACTGCCCCTGGCAGCGAAAGCGTCTTACACGGCCAATGGCGAACTTGTGAGAGATTTGATCGCTGGTACCTCAACGGTCGGGCTGACGGTTTCCGCGGCGCACGGCTACGCGAATGTTCCTGGCCTCCTGAAGTGGCTCGATAAGTATCCGTATGGCTGCATCGAACAGACGACCAGCCGCGCCATGCCGCTTCTGGTGTTCAACGACTTGTCTGATCTTGCCGGGCTGCCGCGCGATCAGGCACTGCGTCCGCGGGTGCAGGATGCGATCGATGCGGTATTGGACATGCAGAACTATTCCGGCAATTTCGGTATGTGGGCGCCGGGATCCGATTCCGATCCCTGGATCAGCGTCTTCGCGCTCGACTTCCTTTTCCAGGCCAAGGAGAAGGGCTACGTCGTTCCTAACGACGCATTGAAGCGCGGTTCGTCGTGGCTTCGCACGGCGGCGTCGACCGATTCCAACAGCGACGCAACGCGGGCGTACGCGTTTTACCTGCTGGCGCGCTCTGGCCAGGTCAACCTCTCCGATTTGCGCTACTTCGCCGATACGCGCGGGCCGGAGATGAATGCCGCGATCGCCGAAGCCTTGATGGGCGCTGCAGCGGCGTCGGCTGGCGACCGCTCGCGGGCGGCTTACGGCTTCGGCCGGTCACGTGCCATCGCCATGAACGCCAACGCGTTCAGCTATCCGGTCGGCGACTATGGCTCGTTGCTGCGCGACCTCGCGGGTTCAACTGCGCTGGCGGCGGAAAACGGCGCGGCGGATCTCATTCCAGCGCTCTTGCAAAAGAGCCAGGACGTCGACATGCGGCTCAATGCGACGACCACACAGGAAAAGGCCTGGATGCTGCGCGCGGCCTATGAGCTGACGCGCCAAAAGGTGCCGCTCAATATTGCGATCAATGGCCAGCCGGCCACGCCGCGCGCTGGCGCGATACGTCTTTCGCCTAGTTCGGCCCAACTCGCGACCGGCATCACATTTCTCAATCGCGGTGATGCGCAAGTGTGGCGGACCACCTCAGTCCAGGGCACGCCTGCTGCGCCGCTGCCGATGGATCAGAGCGGTTTGACGCTGACGAAAACAATCTGGACGATGAGCGGTGCGCCGGCAGACCTCGCCAAGCTGCACCAAAACGATCGTGTGATCGTCGAACTGAGCGGTCAGATGCAGCACAATACATACCGCCAGATGGGGGTGATCGATTTGCTTCCCGCCGGACTCGAGATCGAGATGCCGCTTTCCGGCGAAGACGGCAAACCTTATCCATTCCTGAAGGCGCTTTCGGATACGAACATGACGGACGCGCGAGACGATCGCTTCGTCGCCGCGTTCAGCATCGGATCGCAATATGTCGGCATTCAGGACAAGAGGAAGCCCGAACCCCAGCCTGTCTTCAGATTGGCCTATATCGCGCGCGCGGTGACGACAGGCAGCTTCGTGCTGCCGGCCGGTGCAGTGATGGACATGTACGCTCCCTCCGTCCATGGCCGAACCGCGATGGGAAGCGTGACGATCGCGCCGTGAACTTTCGCTCGGCGAGGAGGGCTGAGACGGATTCGAGAGAATGCTGAGAGTTTCACGCTCCAATCTCACCATTGCCGCTTTTGCGCTGCTCGGCATCACGTGCGCGCTGGCGGCTGCCGACGTCGCCAATCCGCCGGACATGGCGCGCGCCATCAATGTGTCGCCGGAAATCGTCGACCGCAACGGCCATCTGCTTCGTGCCTTTCTCACGCGCGACGGCTATTGGCGCATGAAGACCGAGGTTCGCGATGTCAGCCCGCGCTATCTTGAAATCCTCAAGGCCTATGAAGACAAAAGGTTCGACTCGCACTTCGGCGTTGATCCTGCGGCCATTCTGCGTGCAGGCGTTCAGTACGTCACGACAGGTCATGTCGTGTCCGGCGGCTCGACGCTCACGATGCAAGTCGCGCGCATCCTCGAGCCGCCACATTCGCACGGCGTCGCCACCAAGCTGATTCAAATGCTGCGCGCGGTCCAATTGGAAGAGCGCTATACCAAGGACGAGATTCTCTCCCTCTACCTGACGCTGGCGCCGTTCGGCGGAAACCTTGAAGGTGTGCGGGCGGCATCTTTGTCCTATTTCGGCAAGGATCCACTGCGTCTGGATTTGTCGGAAGCGGCGCTACTGGTCGCGCTGCCGCAATCGCCCGTGAAGCAACGTCCAGATCGCCACGCCATCCGCGCCACCAAAGGCCGCGACAAGGTCTTGGCGCGCATGGTGAGCGACGGCGTTGTCACGCAAGGCGACGCCGAAATCGCGCGTCGCGAAGGCGTACCCTTCGCGCGACAAGCCATGCCTCTCTCGGCGCCGCATCTCGCCGCCAGACTGCACAACCGCCTGCGGCAGACACGCATTGCTACCACGCTCGACGCGGCGTTGCAGGCGGCGGTCGAGCGGATGGCGGCACGGGAGGCGCCTTATTTTGGCGACGGCGCCGCGATGTCCATCGTGGTTGTCGAAAACCGCACGCGCAACGTGCTCGCCTATCTCGGCGGGGTGAACTATTGGGGAGCATCTGGTCAAGTCGACCTCGCGCAACGCGCGCGCTCGCCGGGCTCTGCGCTCAAGCCGTTCATCTATGGCCTCGCCTTCGACGCGCTCATCCTGCATCCCGCGACGATGATGAGCGATGCTCCCACCCAATTCGGCGATTATGCGCCAAAGGATTTCGACGGCGCGTTCCAGGGCCAGGTGACCGCGCGCGACGCGTTGCGCATGTCGCTGAACGTGCCCGCCGTCATGGTGCTCGATCGGGTTGGGCCACTCACCTTCACGATCGCAATGCAAAATGCCGGTGCGAAACTCGCCTTTCCGGCCGGCGACGCCGCGCCGACATTACCCGTCGCGCTTGGCGGACTCGGCATCAGTCTCGCCGACATCACGATGCTCTATGCCGGAATTGCCAATGGCGGTGAAGCACGCGCCTTGCGGATTCTCACCGGCGCAGCCGATGCGCCTGATCATCGCCTGTTCGGAGCCGCCGCGGCATACTATCTGAAGCAAATTTTGCGTGGCGTTGCTCTGCCCGATGGCTGGGCCATGGGGCAGGGGCTGATGCGCCAGCGGGCCGTCGCGTTCAAGACCGGAACGTCCTATGGCTATCGCGACGCATGGTCGATCGGCTTTTCCAATGACTACACGATCGGTGTCTGGGTCGGCCAAGCCGATGGCTCGCCGCGCCCGGGCCATGTCGGTCGCGACGCGGCTGCGCCAATACTTCTGAAGACCTTCGATCTGCTCCCGGCCGACTTGCATGCTGATGAGCCGCCACCGCCAGGAACTCTGCTGACGAATGACACGGATCGACTGCCGGCGTCGATGCGGATCTTCCGTCGCGAGGCCGCGCCCGCACCACCACAGGCTGCGGTCGTACCACCGCCATCGATCGCGTTTCCGCCGAATGGGACGGTTGTGCCCTTGCCCGCCGCGACGGCGAAGGATCGCTCGATATTGTTCAAGGCCGACGGTGGCCGTGCGCCGCTTACCTGGCTCGTCAATGGACAACTGCTCGGCAACTTTGATCGTTTCCAACCGGTGCTCTTTACGCCGGATGGAGAGGGTGTGGCACGGATAACCGTTGTCGACTCCCAGGGTCGCAGCGACTCTGCACAGGTGCGCTTCAAAAAGGCGCGGTAAACCAACGACATTCATCTTGACGCTTCGCGCAGATTGCGTTCGTTTCGCCTGAAAGCAGAGCGATGCCGCCAGACCAATCCCCAGAGCCGGAATTAGCGCGCCACGCCAAGGTCCTGCGCGAGGAAGCCGAAATCGCGCACGAGTTTGCCAGTGTAACGACGGCGGCGGAGCGGCGACGTGCCTTCGCCATACTCTTCGTCAGCCTTGTATGTATGGGCGCCGGCCAGACGGTGCTCTTCAATGTACTGCCGCCGCTTTCGCGCCAGCTCGGCCTTTCAACCGTGCAGACAACGAGCATCTTCGCCGTCTCGGCCGCAGTTTGGGTGGTGACTTCGACCTATTGGGGCCGCAAAAGCGACCGATGGGGCCGCAAACCCGTAATGCTTCTTGGACTGCTTGCCTTCGCCGCGTCATTCGCACTGTTCGCAAGCGTCATGCTCGCCGGGTTGCAACATTGGATACCTGCCGTCGCCATTTTTCCTCTCATGATCGCGACGCGATCGATCTACGGTCTGCTCGGCTCCGGAACGCAGCCTGCCAGTCAGGCCTACGTCGCCGATCGCACGGCGCCTTCGGAGCGACTGCAAGGCGTCGCCACAGTGGGTTCTGCCTTCGGATTGGGCACGACCGTCGGACCGGCTATCGCGAGTCTATTCGCCGTTTTGGGTTTGCTTGCGCCTTTCTACTTCATTTCGGCACTGGCGCTGGCGAGCGCTGCGACGATCTGGTTTCTCCTGCCGGAACGCACGCCGCCCAAGGAACGCGAGTATGTGAAGTCGAATCTCAAATGGCATGATCGCCGCATCCTGCCTTTCGTCATTTTCGCGATTGGACTTTCGACGGCGAGCACGGTCCCGATTCAGACCATGGGCTTCTTCTTCATGGACGTATTGCGTGTGAAGCCGGAAGCGGCCGCCCAGTTCAACATGATCGGCCAGATGTCGTCGTCGATGGCGGCGTTGTTCGCACAACTCGTGCTCATTCAGCGCGTTCGCATCTCCGCGCGCGCCATGACCAATTGGGGCCTTGGCGCTGCCATGGCGTGCGGTCTGATCTTTCTCTTTTCCGGTCAGTTCGGACCGCTCGTCGTGGGTCTGGCTCTCTCGGGCCTCGGCTTCGGCATGGCTAGGCCGGGCTTCACCTCTGGCGCATCGCTATCCGTGGCGCCGCATGAACAGGGCGCGGTCGCTGGCATCATCGGCGGCGCGAGCGCCATGGGATTCATCGCCGGACCGGTCATCGGCTACATGTACGAATGGTCGCCCTACATTCCCTACATTTTCATGGCCGTGCTTTTGGCGGCGCTATTTGTCTACATGTGGCTGTCACCGACATTGCGCTATGCCGGGACGATCGAATCCGATCACGAAGTGCTCGAAGAGGCGGCCGAGACACCCGTCGCCAACGCCTAAAGTTGCTTTTGCCGAACTTCTAGCAACATAGCTGTAAGTAGGCCCAGCGTGGGGAAGCCATCCGCCGGGATGCCGCGCGCCTTCTGATAGCGGCGCAGCGCCACCTTGACGCCGCGACCGAGGACACCATCGATCTTGCCGGGATCGAACCCGAGTTTGGCGAGAGCGGATTGAAAGGCGATGCGTTCATCGCGCGACAGAGGTTGCTCGTCACGCGGCCACGCCGCGAGCACGCCGGATCGGCCGGCGATCAGATCGCCAAGCACGCACACGGCCAACGCATATGACACGGCATTGTTGTACTTGAGGATGACTCTGAAGTTCGCGAACGTCATGAAGGCGGGACCACGCAAGCCGGCGGGTATGTAGATGGCTCCGTTCTCTGCGTTGGCGGGCAACTGCGTGCCGTCAGCGGCGCGCACGCCGAGCGTTTGCCAATCCGCAACCGATTTGACCGTTTCGCCGTCTGCCAGTTCATAGGCAAAGCTCGCCGGCAGTCTCACTTCGTAGCCCCACACCTGCCCGCGCTCCCAGCCATCTGCCGCAAGTTCGGCGGCAGCGGAGGCAAGCGCGTCAGGCGCAGAGTGCCAAAGGTCGCGCTTGCCATCGCCATCGCCGTCGACCGCGCTCTTGAGAAATGTCGTCGGAACCATTTGCAATTGGCCGAAAGCGCCGGCCCAAGAGGAGGACATTTGGCTCGGGTCAATCTTTTCTAGCTGCACGATCTTCAACGCCGCCAGCAATTGCTCCCTCGCGAACTCGATGCGGTCGCCATCGTAGGCGAGCGTTGCGAGGGCTTCGAAAATATTGAACCCGCCAGTGTTGCGGCCGTAGTTGGTTTCGTTACCCCAGATGGAAACCAGGGTTTCGCGCGGCACACCATACTTGGACTCGATCGAGGCGAGCGCATTGGCCCATTCAGCCAAATTGCGCTGACCATCCGACACGCGTGTCGGGGAGGCGGCGCTGTCGAGGTATGACCAGATCGGCCTGACAAATTCGGGTTGTTCGGCGTTGAGCGCTTCGACGCGCATATTGCGATGCACGCTGCGCATCGCCTGGTCGTAGGTTGCCGGAGGAATTCCGGCGGCGACCGCCGAGACGCGAAAACCTCTGACGAATTGATCGAATGCTGTGTCCCTTGGATCGACGATGTGGTGGACATGGTGGTGCGGTGCGCGGTGGGCCACTGCCGGCCCCGGCATGGCGCAGACCGCGACCAGCGCGAGCATGAGACCAACTGCCTTCGCCGGACTCGCCGAAAATCCCGCCTTCGACATCGCTCTCGCTTTTGACCGAATCTGTCGCGCGAACACCCCTTAGCATGCGCCACCATTGCGAAAAAATGCCGGCAAAATGGGTTCTTTGCGCGGTTGACACACCTTGGCCTGCCGCATAGCTTCCGCGCCTCTTTCGAGGGCCTTTTGGCCCAATCAGGGCCAGGAACATGAAGGTTCGCAATTCGCTACGCTCGCTCAAGAAGCGTGACAAGGACTGTCGCGTCGTCCGCCGCAAGGGGCGCGTCTATGTCATCAATAAAAAGAACCCTCGCTTCAAGGCCCGGCAGGGCTGATCCGTGCCTGTGGTAACGTTCCTGCGTTTCTGAACCGGACGCGCGTGTGGAACTGCCGCAGCCCAATCAAGACATCGTTGCCCGTAGTGCGGACATCATCGCCGCGCTACGCGCGCTTGTTCCCGATGGCGTGGTGGGTGAGCAGGCAGAACTCGCTGCGTTCGACGGCGACGCACTGACGGCGTACCGCCAGAAGCCGCTGGCCTGCGTTCTGCCCCGCAGCAAAAACGAAGTCTGCGCGGTTCTCGCGTTTGCCGCTGACCACAATATTCCCATCGTGCCCCGCGGGGCTGGAACGTCATTATCGGGCGGTGCATTGCCGCGTGCCGACGGAATTCTTCTCAGTCTCACCCGCATGAACCGGATTCTGGAAATCGATCTAGACAACCGCTGCGTCGTGACGGAGCCGGGCGCGACCAATCTCGCCATCACGCGGGCAGTCGAAGCGAACGGCTTTTACTATGCGCCCGATCCGTCGAGCCAAATTGCCTGCACCATCGGCGGCAATATCGCCGAGAATTCGGGCGGCTTGCATTGCCTGAAATACGGCCTGACGACGAACAATCTCCTGGGTGTCGAGTTCGCGCTCGCGGGTGGTGAACGCGTCACACTGGGCGGCAAGGCGCCCGGCGCCAATGGTCTTGACCTGCTGGGCATCGTTGCTGGTTCGGAGGGCCTGCTCGGCATCGTGGTGGAGGCGACGTTGCGTGTGCTGCCCACGCCGCCTGCGACGCGGACTTTGCTGGCTGCTTTTCCTTCGGTGCCGGCGGCCGGACAGTGCGTTGCCGACATCATCGCGGCAGGCATCGTGCCCGCGGCGATGGAATTCATGGACAAGCGCTGCATCGCAGCGGTCGAGGCGCACTGCGCGCCGGGCTATCCGCGCGACGCCGAAGGCGTTCTCATCATTGACGCCGACGGCATCAGTTCGGAGGTCGACGATGCGGTCTATCGAATTGGCGAGATCGCGCGCAAGAACGGAGCCGCCGTTCGCGAGGCGACAAGCGAAAGCGAACGCGCACGACTGTGGGCGGGACGCAAGGCCGCCTTTCCCGCGATGGGCCGACTGGCCCCGGACATGCTCTGCATGGATGGAACGATTCCACGCCGCGCGTTGCCGCAAGTCCTCTCGCGCATGAGCGAGATGGCTGAGGAGTACCGCTTGGGTTTCTGCAACGTGTTTCACGCGGGCGACGGCAATCTACATCCGCTCATTATTTTCGACGTGATGAAGGGTGACGAGTTGGCGCGCGCCGAAGCGTTCGGCGCGGCGATCTTGCGGCTTTGCGTCGACGTCGGCGGCGTGCTGACCGGCGAACATGGCGTGGGCGTGGAGAAGCGCGATTTGATGCCGGCGATGTTCACCGACGCCGATCTCGACCAGCAGCAACGTCTGAAATGCGCCTTTGACGCCGGGAGTTTGCTCAATCCGGGCAAGGTGTTCCCGACATTGTCGGCCTGTGTCGAACAGGGTCATATGCATGTGAAGGATGGCCGGCTCCCCTTTGCCAACCTGCCGCGGTTTTGAGCCGATGACAGCCGTAATCGCGCAAACCGAAGACGAGGTCGCTACGGTCGTGCGCGCAGCGCGGGTCACGCGAAAGCCGTTTGAAATTATCGGCGCCGGCAGCAAACGGGCGCTCGGACGAACCAGTTCGACAGGGCATGCCGGGCTCGACGTGTCGCTGAACGGCATCGTCGCCTACGAGCCGGAGGAACTGATCATCTCTGTTCGGCCTGCCACGCGCGTCAGCGAGATCACGACGGTGTTGGCGGCCAAGGGGCAGCGGCTGGGCTTCGATCCGCCCGACTGGGGTCCGTTGCTGGGCGCGCCGGCCGGCATCGGCACCATCGGCGGCGCGATTTCATGTGACATAAGTGGTCCAGCGCGCGTTCGCCATGGCGCAGTGCGCGATCAGCTGCTCGGATTTCGCGGTGTCAATGGCCTGGGTGAGGTGTTCAAGGCCGGCGGAAAAGTGGTCAAGAACGTCACGGGCTTCGATATTCCCAAACTCGTGTGCGGAGCGTTCGGGACATTGTGCGTGTTGACGGAAGTCACGCTGCGCGTGTTTCCGAAGCCGCCGCGCTCCCAGACATTCGTTGCCCGTGATCTGTCGCCCACGGACGCCTTCGCACTCCTGCGCAAAGTGTGGGCCAGTCCCTTGGAGGCAAGCGCGCTCAGTTGTACTCCGGCCGGCGCGTTCGTGCGCCTTGAAGGCGAGGCGGAGCCTCTGGCCGACAAAATCGGACTGCTTCATTCGCTCTGTAATTCCGTCAAACTGGCTGCTAGCGATGATCTGGAACTCGACAGCATCGCCAACGGTGAAATCTTCGTGAGCACAGACGAAAATGTCTGGCGCGTCGCAATTCCACCATCTCGCGCGGCGACCGTCGTTGAAGCAGTCGCTTCACCTCGTTGGTCCGGCGACTGCGCCGGCGGGATAGTGTGGATCGCGACGCATGATCATAAAAAGCTTCGCCAAATTGTCCACGCAGCCGGCGGTTACGCCACGCTGATCCGAACAGATGCCAAGGCACGCAGCGATATCGATGTCTTCGAGGCCGAAGATCCCATCCGCGCGCAGCTGACGCGCGCGGTCAAGAAGGCCTTCGATCCGCTTGGACTGTTCAATCCCGGCCGGATGTGGGATGGCGTCTGATGCGCACGAATTTCACGCCGTCGCAACTGACCGATCCGCACCTCGCTGAAGTGGAAGCGACTTTGCGCACTTGCGTCCATTGCGGGATCTGCACGGCCACCTGTCCCACCTATGTGTTGCTCGGCGACGAGCGCGACGGACCGCGCGGGCGCATCGTCATGATCCAGAACATGCTCGAAGCCGGTGTTGCTCCATCGAAGGAAACGGTGCTGCACATCGATCGCTGCCTGTCGTGCCTCGCCTGCCGCAGTGCCTGTCCCTCCGGCGTCGACTATGCGCGCCTGATCGACGAAGCGCGCGTGCACGTTCAGACCACCTATCGCCGGTCCTTGGGCGACAAGATGCTGCGCTGGTTGATCGCGACGGTGATGCCGCGGCCGGTACTTGTTCGTGCCGGCTTGGCTCTGGCCCGACTGTTCGCGCCGGTTGCGTTTTTGTTGCCCGGAAGATTGGCGCTCATGACCGCGATGGGCGCGCACGCGCGTGCAAGGCGCGCCGAAACTCCTCTTCGCGCCATCCTTCCCAATGCCAGACGCATTGCGCTAATGCCGGGCTGCGTACAGCCCGCGCTTGCGCCGCAGATCGATCAGGCAGTCGCGCGCTACCTGGCGCGCCGCGGCGTCGAACTGGTGCCTTTGGAGGGGGCGGGATGCTGTGGTTCTCTGGTGCACCATCTTGGCCGCAGCGAGGACGCAAAGAATTGGGCGCGCCGTGCGATCGAGGCGTTCGAATATGCCGGAGGATCGAATGCATTCGAAGGCGTGCTCATTACCGCGACTGGTTGTTCGGCGCATTTGAAGGATCTCGAACATCTCTTTCTCGATGATCCGTCCTGGCTGCCGCGCGCGCGCGCATTCGCCCAGGCGACGCGTGACTTTCTCGATTTGGCGACGCCTGGCAGCGCCGCGACGTCGCAGCGCCTGCGCGTTGCCTGGCAGGCGCCGTGTTCGCTGCAAAATGGGTTGAAGCTGGCGGCGAATGGCTGGGCGCTGCTCGAAGCCGCCGGATTCGAAATGCTCGACATACCCGAAGGACATCTGTGCTGTGGCTCCGCTGGCAGCTACTCAATTCTGCAACCGGAAATTTCCGGGCGGCTTCGCGCGCGCAAACTTGGCAACATCGCCTTACTGAACGGCGATGTAATCGCCACGAGCAATATCGGCTGTCTCAACCACCTCTCGGGCTCGGACGCACCGCCTGTCGTGCACCTGGCCGAACTTCTGGACTGGGCCGAAGGCGGACCCGAACCGGTGGCGCTGACCGAACGCGTTAGGTAACATCGCTCCATGCGGATCGTGCCTTTACTGATTGCTCTACTGCTGCCGCTCGCGGCCCATGCAGCGAGCGCGCCTGTGGCCCATCCTGCCGTCAAATCGACGCTTGAGTCTCTGTTCGGACAACTGGCGCAAGCACCCTCGCCGGAAGAAGCCAAGCCGATTGAGGAAAAGATCGGCGCGCTATTCATGCAGTCGGGCAGTGCGAGCGTCGACCTGCTTATGTCGCGCGCCGCCGCGGCACAGGCCGCCGGCGATCGCGATACGGCGCGCAAACTTGTCGACGCCGTAACCGACGTGGCGCCGAACTACGCGGAAGGCTGGCACAGCCGGGCCGGACTACAACGCGCCTCAGGCGACGACTCTGGAGCCATGGTCTCGCTCGAACGCGTCATCCTGCTTAATCCGCGCCACTTTGGCGCGCTCGCAGAACTTGGAAACATGCTGGAGGATTACGGCAACAAGGCCGCGGCGCTGAAGCTGTACCGCAAGGCGCTGGAGTACGATCCCCAACTCGAAGGCGCCCGTCGCCATGTCGATGCGCTGACGCGCGAAGTTGAAGGCCAGGGCATTTAGTCCATCGTCGGCCCGACGAATGCCACACGCAGCAAGTTCGTCGAACCGGGCGTGCCGAGTGGAACACCGGCGGTCACGACGATTCGCTCGCCCGGCTTGGCAAAGCCTTCCCGAAACGCAATGCGTGCGGCACGGTCCACAACGTCGTCGAGATCGTGGGCGTCTTCGGTCGTCACGCAGTGCAAGCCCCAGGCAAGCGCGAGACGTCGCGCGGTCTCCACAAGCGGCGTCAGCACTATGATCGGGGCTTCCGGCCGTTCGCGCGCGGCGCGCAATCCGGTCGAGCCGGACTTTGTCCAGCACACGACGGCGCGGGCGTGAATGGTGTGCGTGATTTGATGTACCGCCGCCATGATCGCATCAGCCGTCGTCTCTTCTGGCGCGTTGCGCTGCGACTCCATGATGGAGAGATAGAGCGGGTCGTTCTCGACCGATGTGGCGATGCGATCCATCACCTGAACCGCTTCGACCGGAAAGCCACCGGACGCCGTTTCCGCCGACAACATGACGGCATCGGCGCCCTCGAACACTGCCGTGGCGACGTCAGAGACTTCCGCGCGCGTCGGAACCGGCGCGCCGATCATCGACTCAAGCATCTGAGTCGCCACGACCACCGGCTTTCCCGCGCGGCGCGCGGTGCGGATGATTTGTTTTTGCCGTCCCGGAACGGCTTCGAGCGGAAGTTCGACGCCAAGATCGCCGCGCGCCACCATCAGCGCATCGGCCATTTCTAGGATCTCAGGAAGCTTGTCGAGCGCCTTGGGTTTTTCGATCTTGGCGAGCACCGCGGCGCGGCCGGACACCACTTTCTTCAGCTCCGCCACATCTTCCGCGCGCTGCACGAAGGACAACGCGATCCAGTCGACGCCAAGGTTCAACGCCGCGTCGAGATCGCTGCGATCCTTGGGCGTCATGGCGGGAATCGGCAGGATCGTGTCTGGGAGATTGACGCCCTTGCGATCCCTGATCTCGCCGCCGACCACGACAATGGCTTCGGCCGAATTCTCCGCAACCGATAACAGGCGTAGGCGAATCTTGCCGTCGTCGATCAGCAAGGTGTGGCGCATCTTGATTGCCGAAAAGACTTCGGCATGAGGAATCGGAATGTCGTCGGGCGCCTCCGCGACGACCTTGCGGACAAGCCGGACGCGCTCGCCCTCCTTCAAGAGACGTGCCCCTCCGGCCAGCGTTCCGAGCCTGATTTTCGGCCCTTGCAGGTCGATCAGGATACCGATTGGCCGGCCCACTTCGGTTTCGAGGGCGCGCACCGCGGCATGAAGCTCGCCAAGCATGGTATGCGAGGTGTGGCTCATGTTGATGCGAAAGACGTCCGCGCCGGCATCGAACAGCGCACGCAGACGTTCGCGCGACGCGGTGACCGGTCCCAGCGTCGCGAGTATCTTGGTTTTGCGGCGGCGTCTCATCATCGATCCGAAATTGGGCGACTCGGTGTCGCGCATGGCCGATGGCCTGTCAACGCGCTTGCCGCATAGTCAGGGCCGCGGGATGATCGCAGCGATGACCGATCCGCCCTTCGAACATATCGCGGCCCAGCGCTCCGACTCGCCGTTGCTCTTCGTGTGCGACCATGCGTCGAACGCTCTGCCGGCTGTCTATCAGGGGCTCGGATTGGCACCTGAGCTCTTCGCCACCCATATCGCTTCTGACATTGGCGCGGCGACAGTCACGCGTACTTTGGCCGGTGAATTCGGCGCTCCTGCGATTCTTGCGCGCTGGTCGCGTCTGCTCATCGATCTCAATCGCGGCGCCGACGATCCGACGCTGGTCATGAAGCTTTCCGACGGCAGTATCATTCCGGGAAATGCACAAGCGGATCGCCGAGAAGTGCAGCTTCGCATCGAACGATTCCATGCACCCTATCACGATGCTATCGCTCGTGAGACCGTGGCCATGCGCACTGGCGGTACAATCCCGGTGATCATATCGGTGCACAGCTTCACGCCGGCGTGGAAGGGCCGACCGCGGCCCTGGGAGATCGGCATATTGTGGGATCGCGACGCGCGGGCGGCGCGGCCGATCATGCGCCATCTCGAGCGCGCCGGTTTTGTCGTTGGCGACAACGAACCCTATTCAGGCGAACTCGAGAATGACTGCCTTTATCGCCATGGCACCATGTTGGGTTTCCCCCATGTCCTGATCGAAATCAGGCAGGATCTCATCGGCGACGATCGTTCGGCGCGCGCCATGGCCGGCCGTCTCCAGCCGGTCATTGCGAATGCGCTGGCCGATATGGGTGCGCCCACGATACAATTCACGCGACCTCTGTTGGCCGGAGCAATATCGATGGATGAAAGAACGCGCGAACAGCTGGAAGCTGCTGTATTCCGCAGGCTCGTCGCGCACCTGCGCGCCCGGACCGATGTGCAGAACATCGCTCTCATGACTCTGGCTGGTTTCTGCCGCAACTGCCTTGGCGACTGGTATCGCGATGCGGCAATCGAACGCGGCATTGCCATGGAAAAGGACGCGGCGCGCGAGCTCGTCTACGGCATGCCGCAAAGCGAGTGGAAGAAGCGCTTCCAGAAGGAAGCCTCTGCCGAACAACAGGCCGCCTTCGAGCGAGCGCAAAAGACCCACAGCTAGAATCACGCGGCGACTTGCGCGGCGAGGGGTGCGCACATTAGACGCACGACTTTGGGTCACGGACTTTGGATCCGGGTCGAGTTCGTTTGGAGGACATACGGTGGCGAAATCCGGAATCGCGAAGGAACATTTGCGCTCGTTCGTTGAGCGCATCGAGCGCTTGGAAGAAGAGAAAAAGGCTTTGGCTGACGATATCCGGGAGGTTTACTCAGAAGCCAAAGGCACGGGGTTCGACACCAAAGTCATGCGGCAGGTCGTTCGCTTGCGCAAGATGGAAAGTGCCGATCGCCAGGAGCAGGAAGCCATACTCGACCTTTACCTGAACGCGTTGGGTATGCGCCGCTAGAAACGATTATCCGGCTGCGTGCCGGTGTTGATCGGAAGCGCCGCCGACAACCTCCGTCTCCACCTCGCCCGATTCGATGCCGAGTTCCTTCAACTTGCGATAGAGCGTCGAGCGGCCGATGCCGAGACGGCGCGCAACTTCAGACATGTGGCCGTCATAGCGCGCGATCGCCATGCGAATGACTTCCGATTCGATGTCCTCAAGCTTGCGCATCTGGCCGGCGATGTCGGTTCCCGACAGAGTGTAGGGTGATGCATGCGAAAACGACGACGCTCCGACAGCACCGTTCGCAATTGCACGCGAATCGACAAGTGGTGAAGTTCGGTGCGCCTTCGCTTCGATACCCATGGCCGCTGCGATCTGCGGAAAATCACAAACGTCCAACGTTTCGCCGTCGCACAGAACCACAGCGCGAAAGATCGTGTTCTCGAGTTGGCGGACATTGCCCGGCCAGTTGAAGCGTTCGAGAAGATCGACAGCTTCGGCGGTTAGGCCCGCCATCGTCTTATTCTCTTCGGCCGCGAAGCGCGCGATGAAGTGTCGCGCCAGCTCGGGAATGTCCTCGCTGCGATCGCGCAGTGCGGGTACCACGATGGGGAACACATTGAGACGATAGTAGAGGTCTTCGCGGAAGAGCCCGTCGCGCACGCGAACAGCGAGGTCGCGGTTGGTCGCGGACATGATGCGGACATCGACTTTGACGGGACGCTTGGAGCCGACCGGATCGACTTCGCCTTCCTGCAAAGCGCGCAACAACTTCACCTGCATGTCGAGGCGCAGTTCGCCGATCTCATCGAGGAACAAGGTGCCGCCATCGGCTTCCTGGAACTTGCCCAAATGCTTCTCGGTCGCGCCCGTGAATGAACCCTTTTCGTGGCCGAACAAGATCGATTCGATCAGGTTTTCCGGGATCGCGCCGCAGTTTACGGTGACGAAGGGCCGTCCCGCACGTTCGGACGAACCTTGGATGGCGCGCGCGATCAGCTCTTTGCCGGCGCCGGATTCGCCTTCGATCAGAATTGGAATGTTCGATTGCGCCGCTCTGCGCCCAAGCCGGAAAACTTGCTTCATTTCACCCGATTGGGCGACGAGGTCGTCGAAGGTGAGGCGATTTTCGGTTTTCTTCTTGAGACGCGTGACCTCTCCGGAAAGAACGCCGATCTTGAGTTGATTGCGGATCGAAATGGCGATGCGTTCGGGGCTGGCGGGCTTCACGAGGAAGTCGCTGGCGCCGGCGCGCATCGCTTCCACGGCTGAATCGATTCCGCCCTTAGCGGTCAGTACAATGACGGGAAGATCCGGATTGGTCGGACGCAGTTTGGCAAGAACGTCGAGACCACCGATGTCAGGCATCACGAGATCGAGCAAAACGAGTGCAATCTGCTCGCCACGCGGACCGTTGATGAGGTCGAGCGCCGGACCGCCGCCCGGCGAGGTGACGACCTGCATGCCCGAGCGGGTGATGGCTGTCTCCAGAAGACGGCGCTGCACCGGATCGTCGTCGACAACAAGAATCGTATGCGCCATCGGCCATTTCCCAAAATCGAACAGGGCATGATCGCGCAAGACCGGTAAATGCCGCGTTTAAGACTGTCCTATACCGGAACAATTGGAATAGGCTTAACAAGGTGTGAACGAGCGGCGAGATGAGCCAAACTGACTATTGGGAGTTCTTTGCCGCAGACGCAAAACGCACCGGAAGCCTCGTTTACTCGCGGATCGCGGAGGGCATTGGCCGCGACGAGGAATTGAAGGCGCTGTGCGCCAACGCGCGTCCGGGCCAACCATACGCCAATATGATCCTCGGAGCCGTTCATTTTCTCCTGCTGCGAGGAGATCAGCATCCGCTGAAGCGTTTCTACGGCACGGTCGGGGGCGAGGTGCCGGCGGAATGCGAAGACCCTTTTTCGGATTTTCGGGATTTCGTGCTGTCGCACCGCGAGGCGGTTCAGACGCTGATCGCGACGCGCGTGACCAACACCAATGAAATCGGGCGAAGCGCTTTGCTGCATCCCGGCTTCCGCGCCATTGCGAGCAAAATCGATCGTCCTCTGTCCCTGATCGAAATCGGGCCAAGCGCCGGTTTGAACATGATTTGGGATTCCTTCGGCGTGCGCTATCGCAAAGACGGAGCGATCAAGGCGTCGATCAATGAAGAGGCGCCTTTGATCATCGAGTGTGAACTGCGCGGAGACCACCGACCGCCGACGGGTGCGCCACCCTCGATCGCCGGTCGCGTCGGTCTCGAACTCAATCCGGTCGATCTCGCGAATGCGGACGATCGCGATTGGCTGCGAGCCTTGATCTGGCCCAACCAGGTCGCTCGCCTGGAACGACTGAATCAAGCGATTAAGCTGTTCGCGGCACACCAGCCGCTTATCAAAGCGGGTGACGCCCTGACGCTGTTGCCGGATGTGCTGGCCGCCGTTCCGCCAACCGAATCGCCTTGCGTCTACCACACCATCGCGATCTATCAGTTTTCGCGCGCGATGCGCCACGCGCTCGACGACATTCTCACGATTGCCGGCTTGCGCCGACCCGTGTGGCGGCTTTCGTTTGAGTATGATGGCGAGCTCTACATCTTGTCGGCAATCCGTTATGCCGACGGCACACGGCAGGAAATTCGCCTGGCGAGTTGTCATCCACACGGAACTTGGCTTGAGTGGCTCGCATAATCGATGAGAATGCGATGATGAGCTCTATCTCGTTCGACTCTGGCACGACTGTTCCTTACCAGGAGTCGCGTTGATGTCCGACGCGCCGACCCTGCCGCCGATCCCCGGCGTGCTTCCTGACACCGAAAAAGAGATGTTTTCGATCGCGGCGACGCAGGGGCCGCTGGCGCCGCTCGACGGAGCACCGCCTCCTGCGCCCAAATGGTTCGAAGAAGCGGTAGCGACCAGGCCCGAAAGCAATATCATCCGAGTTGGTGGCGCGAACATCCACTATTCGCGCTGGGGCGATCGCTCGCGTCCTGGTCTCCTCCTGGTCCACGGCAATGCGGCGCACGCTCATTGGTGGGACTTCATCGCGCCGTTCCTGGCGCGCGACTACAACGTCGCGGCGATGGATCTTTCCGGAATGGGCGATAGCGACTGGCGGCCCGACGGTTACGCCATGGAGCTCTTCGCGCGCGAGGAGATCGCGGTTTGCGAAGATGCGGGCATGTTCAAGCTCGACGAGCCTCCCGTCATAGTGGCGCACAGTTTCGGGGGCTTCGTGACGATGTTGACCGGCGGCCTCTACGGCGACCGCCTCGCCGGCGTGGTGATCGTCGATTCACCCGTCAATCCACCGGATCGGCCCGGCGGTCCGCCCAAGCGCGAGATCAAGCCGCACAACGTCTATCCGTCGCTCGCAGGCGCCATGGCGCGGTTTCGCCTGATGCCGCCGCAGACCTGCGACAATCTCTACATCGTCGACTGGGTGGCGCGGCATTCGCTGAAGGAAGTCGCGGGCGGCTTCACCTGGAAGTTCGATCCCGCAATCTGGCAGCGCTTTTCCATCGGAGACACGGCTGAGCGCCTCAAGGCAACGCGCTGCCGCATCGCCGTTTTCAGAGGCGAACATTCGGTGCTGCTGCCGCCGCAAATCGGGGAGTACATGTTCAACTTGCTGGGTCGTTCCGCTCCGATGGTCGAAATCCCGCAAGCACAACACCACATTATGCTGGACCAGCCGCTCGCGCTGGTCGCAGCCCTCCGCGCGCTCCTCGCCGATTGGGAACATTCCACCGCCACACGAAAGGTCCAATAGCAGCGGCGTTTTGAACGTTGTGCGTCTTCGTTCAGTTGCTATAGTCCCGCCCGTTCGATTAGGGGACGAAAATGGCCGCAGACGGCGATTCTCACGATGATCGCGGATCTATGGATATCACCGAGCACCTGAAGGCTTGGGCTGGTTTCACCAGTTTCGTCCAATGGTCGATCTTGGGCATATGCGTCGTCATGATCCTCCTCGCTATTTTCCGCACGCACGGCTGATCAAGAGTCCATGAAACTGGCCATCCTTAAGGAGCGCCGCGACGGCGAGACCCGTGTCGCGGCGTCGGCGGAAACCGTCAAGAAACTGAAAGGCCTCGGCCTCGATGTGGCGGTGGAGGCTGGCGCGGGCGCTGCGGCCCGCGTCTCAGATGCAGACTATCAATCCGCCGGCGCGACCATCGCACCGGACAGCGCTTCTGTTTTGAGCGACGCGGACATCGTTCTGTCGGTCCGCTCTCCCGATGCGTCTCAAATCTCTGCCATGAAGAAGGGTGCCGTGCTCGCGGCTCTTCTCGCTCCGTATACGGACAAAGAAACACCAACACGGCTCGCGGCGCAGGGCGTGAACGCTTTCGCCATGGAATTCCTACCGCGGATCAGCCGCGCCCAGGCAATGGACGTGTTGTCCAGCCAGGCCAACCTCGCCGGATACAAGGCGGTGATCGATGCAGCGGCGCAATTTGGTCGCGCCATGCCGATGATGATGACGGCGGCCGGCACCATTGCGCCGGCGCGCGTGCTGGTCATGGGTGTCGGTGTTGCTGGCCTGCAAGCCATTGCCACTGCGCGGCGCTTGGGTGCAATCGTCTCGGCCACGGACGTACGTCCAGCCACCAAGGAGCAGGTCGAATCGCTCGGCGCGACATTCGTCGCCGTCATGGATGAGGAATTCAAGAATGCTCAGACCGCTGCCGGCTATGCCAAGCCGATGTCGGCCGAATACCAGGCAAAACAAGCGGCGCTGATGGCGGAAACCATCAAAAAGCAGGATATCGTCATCACGACCGCTCTCATTCCCGG
>Ga0070712_100000022_pt1 | contig 81392 bp, 72 predicted proteins | sample LARL81metaG_FD_71396 | JGI IMG/M metagenome (GOLD analysis project Ga0070712, IMG submission 71396) | Corn, switchgrass and miscanthus rhizosphere microbial communities from Kellogg Biological Station, Michigan, USA - LAR L8-1 metaG | ecosystem: Host-associated > Plants > Roots > Rhizosphere ...
CGACCGTCGTCGCGTCGTTGGACTGATTGACGTCCCCGTTGTTCGAGCCCTTGCTCAACACGGCGACCGGCGCGTTGACGTTGACCTGCTTCGTCGTCGCCGTCGAGTCAGCGCTCTGGCTCGTGCTGTTGCTGTTCGTCGCCTGCTGGGTCTGGTCCAGCGCCTTGCCGAGCGCGCCGCCGTCGGAGGCGAGCGCCGCGGCCGGCGTCAGGGCGAGCGCGAGCGCGCTCCCGCAGGCAGCCAATGCCTTTCGATACGACATGGTTGTTTCTCCTTCGTTCGTAAGTTGCTTCCGGGCGCCGGCCGCGGGATGCGTCCGGCGCGGGTGAGAGCGGCTCCGGCGGGCTAGCCGGGGCGCTCGAGAAGCAACACGAAGGGCGACGGGCACAGCGCCCGCGTCGCGGGCGAGACCCGCCGGCCGCGCCGTGGCCCGGACATGAGCGCCACGGTCGCGAGGCAGAGGAAGATCAGGACCAGCGCGCCCGGCGCCGCGAGCGCCGCCGGAGACGCGGCGCTCACGGGCGAGGGAGCAGCGGGCGGCGTGCCGGGCGCCGAGCCGGCGGTGTCGCGCGGACCGGCCGCGGCGAGCGCGGACGCCCAGGCGGCGGCGGGCGCGGAGGAGATGGCGGTCCGCGTGGCGGCGACCGGGCCGGCAGGCGCGCTCGACGTCGCCGCGGAGGCAGCGGCGGCGCGCGCGGCGATCGGGGTGCGCGGCGGGCCGCCGGCGGCTGTCGCGCCGGTCGCCGCCGCGCGGCCGCGAGCGACGGCGCCGGCCGGGGCCACGAGCGGGCGCCCGGCCACGGCGGGAGCTGCCGCGGCGAAGGCGGGCGGAGCTGGGGTCGCCGGCGTGCCGGGGAGCGTCGCGACGCCGCCGAGCGCCGCGGTCGCGGCGCCGATGATCGGAGCCGTCGCACCCTGCGCCGCCGTCAGCGCGCCGGTCGCCGCGGACGACGCGGCGCCGGCGGCGCGGTCGAGCGTCGCGGTGGCGGCGGCGACCGGCTGCGAGGCTGCCGTGGCGACGGTGCGAGCCGCACCCTCAACCGCAGCTTGAGCGTCGGTCGCCGTGGTCCCGGCAGCCTGCGCCGGAGCTGCGGCGATCGTGCGGGCCGTCGTCACGGCGCTGCGCACCGGCGCCGTGGCAGCCGCTTGGACCGTCGCCGCGGCGCCGCGAACGGCCGTCGTGGCGGCGGAGGTCGTCGACGGGACGCTCGGCGCGGTCACCGGCGGCGCTGCGGCGGGCGCCGCCGGTGCGGCGGGCGCCGGAGCCGGTGCGGCGGGAGCCGGAGCCGGTGCGGCAGAAGCCGGAGCCGGCGCCGGCGTGGGGCTCGAAGGCGGCGCCGGAGCGGCGGCCGCCGTCGCCGGGTCGACCGTGCCGGCACCCCGTTCGGCGGTCGCGACGACCGTCTGTGCCGCCGTCCCCGCGGTCGCTTGCGCCGTGCCGACGAGGTCCGCCGTCGCAGCGGCGGACCAGGCGCACGCAAGCGCGAGCGCGGCCAGCACGGCGGCCGCGCCCACGCGCGATCGAGCGAGAAGATGACGAGCTTTCATCAACTTTGAAGAGCTTTGAGCAAGTTCGTTGACGCGTTCCCACGCGCCGCCACGTCCAAAACGCCCGCGCGCCCGGTTGGCGCGTTCCCGCTCTGGCGAGGTCAGCGCGCTGTCACGCGAGCGCTCGCCGCCGGCCCTGCGCCGCCCTCAGGCGGATGCATCGACGTGGCTGACAAGGAAGGACTGCTCACGCAGCCGAGCGACCGAGGACGCCGCCGGCCGCGTCGAGGCGCCGCTTGAGCGGGCGCAGGCGGACGTGCGCGTGGTGCTCCGCCGTCTCGGAGATCGCGCGCTCGGCCTGGCGCAGCGCGCGTTCGCTCGCCGCCGGCGCGTCCGCGAGCGAGCGTGCGAGCGCGCCGGTCAGGAACGCGTGGCCCTCCGCCGACAGCGGGAACGCGGACCCCTCGCAGGCGCCGCACACGACCCCGCCGGCCGCCCCCGAGAAGCCCACCAGGTGCTCGGACTCGCCGCACGAGGCGCACGAGCCGAGCTGCGGCGTGAAGCCGCCGGCGACGAGCAGCTTCAGGCGGAACGCGAGCTGCTGCGCGCCCCCGGCGTGGCGCTCGTCGGCGTCCAGGAGCGACAGCTTGTTCGCGAGCAGGTGGAAGACCGGCGGGCTGGGATCTCCCGCCTCGAACAACCGCGCGACCGCGTCGCAGGCGCGCGCGGCGGCGTCGAGCGCGGCGGCACGCTCGCGCAGCGGCCCGTGCGCGTCGACCGTCTCGGCGCTCGTGACGGTGCGCAGGTCCGACCGTCCTTCGTACAGCAGCACGCGCAGGTGGAAGAACGGCTCCAGCCGCGCGCCGAAGCGGCTGCGGGTGCGCCGTGCGCCCTTCGCGATCGCCGACAGGCGCCCGTGGCCGGGCGTGTAGAGGTGCAGGATCCGGTCGGCCTCGCCGTAGCGGATCGAGCGCAGGACGATCGCCTCGGTGCGCAGCGAGCCGGCCATGCTCAGGCCCCCACCCAAGCTATCCTTTGTGAAGTAATGCCGAAGATCAAGCTGTATACCACCGACGCATGTTCCTCCTGCCGGCGGGCGAAGGCGCTGCTGACGCAGCGGGCGCTGCCGTTCGAGGAGATCAATCTCTCACGCGATCCCGACGGACGCGCCGAGCTCGCCTCGCGCACCGGGCTGATGACGTTCCCGCAGGTGCTCGTCGGCGACGTGACGCTCGGTGGCTTCGAGGCGCTCGCCGCCGCTGACCGCGACGGCCGCCTCGCCGATCTGCTCGCGGCCTGAGCTGCACCCGCTAAGCTGGCCGCTGCCGCCCGCGAAGGGGGATTCGCGGGCATCGGGGGAGCAGACGCAGCGTGCGCATCGCGGTCTTCGCGAACGAAAGAGAGATGAGCTCGTACTACCGGGCGTTCGAGCCGGTCCACGCGCTCGCGGACCGCGGCCACGGCGCGCTCATCAACGGCCGCGACGGGACCGCGGCGCCCGAGATGCTCGCCTTCGACGTCGCCCTCATATCCCGCTGGCAGGGCATGGGAGCCCAGAAGCTCGCCGAGCAGCTGCGCGCCGCCGGGCTCGCGATCGTGTGGGCCCACGACGACGCCGTCGACCGCGACCCGAACCTCAACCCGCGCGCGCTGGAGGTGCAGAAGCGCCGCGCCGAGGTCCGCGCGATGGTGCGGCTCGCCGACGTCGTCGTGACGACAAGCGAGCCGCTCGCGCACGCCTACCGCGAGCTGGGCGCCGAGCGCGTGCGCGTGATCGAGAACTACCTCGGCGACCACTACGCCGGCTTGGAGCGCGCGCCCCACGACGGGCTCGTGCTCGGCTGGGCCGCGTGGGTCGACCACCAGGCCGACTGGGCGCAGCTCGGCCTGCACGCGACCGTCAGCCGCCTGCTCGACGCCCACCCGCAGCTGCGCGTCGAGAGCGTCGGCATGATCGACCTCGACCTCCCGCGCGACCGCTACACGCGCGACAAGCCGGTCGCGTTCGAAGCGCTCGGCGCGCGCCTCACCGCGTTCGACGTCGGGATCGCGCCGATCGCCGACAACCCGTTCAACCGCTCGCGCTCGAACATCAAGCTCAAGGAGTACGCCGCCGCCGGCGTGCCATGGCTCGCCTCGCCGATCGGCCCGTACGCGGACCTCGGCGAGCAGCAGGGCGGGCGGCTCGTGCCCGACGACCGCTGGTACGAGGCGCTCGACGAGCTGATCCGCAACGCCCGCCTGCGCCGCAAGCTCGCCAAGCGCGGCCGCCGCTGGGCGCAGGAGCAGCTGCTCGCCCGCAACGCCGGCGAGTGGGAGTCCGCGTTCGACGAGGCGATCGAGCGGGGCCACGCCCGCCGCCGCGCGCGCGCCGTCTAGCACCCGAGGAGGGGATCCGGAACCGTGCCGCTCAACATCGCCGCGTTCATCTGGGGCGACCACCCGAGCGCGAGCTATCGCGCCATACACCCGCTCAACGAACTCGCCCGCCGCGGGCACATCATCGGGTTCTATCCCGACGAGGCGCACCTGACGCCGACCGACGAGGAGCTCGACGCGCTCGAAGAGGAATTCGACGTCGTCTTCATGATGCGCCACTCCGACGAGAACGCCCAGGCGCTCGCGCGGCGCCTGCGCGAGCGCGCGATGCCGGTCGTGTGGGACTACGACGACGACGTGCGCAGCGAGGAGTTCATCGCGCGCGCGACCGCGATGGCGCAGGCCGTCGACGTCGTCACGACGACGAACGACATCCTCGCCGACAGACACCTCGACCGCGGGGCGCGCTACGTGATCTCGATCCCCAACTACCTCACGCGCCGCGCGGCGGAGACGCCGCGGCGCAAGCACGACGGGCTCGTGCTCGGCTACATAGGCTGGATCGACCACCAGGAGGACTGGGACCAGCTCGGCCTCGAGGAGATCGTGCGCGAGCTGCTCGACCTCCACGAGGACCTGCGCGTCGAGAGCGTCGGCCCGCTCGACCTGCGCCTGCCGACCGAACGCTACCTGCGGACCGACGCGCTCCCGTTCGACCAGCTGCCCGGCCGCATCGCCGGCTTCGACATCGCGATCGCGCCGCTGATCGACAAGATCGGCAACGACACGCGCTCGGACATCAAACTCAAGGAGTATGCGATCGCGGGCGTCCCGTGGCTCGCCTCGCCGCTCGGTCCCTACGCCGAGCACGGCGAGGAGCACGGCGGCCAGCTCGTCGCCGACGACGAATGGTTCGAGGCGCTCGACGACCTCATCTCCGACGGCAAGCTGCGCAAGAAGCTCGCGAAGGCCGGCCAGAGGTGGGCACGCGAACAGACGCTGGAGCGCAACGTCGACATCTGGGAGGACGCGCTGCTGGAGGCGATCGAGCTGGCGGAGGAGCGCGAGGCGGCGGCCTGAGCGCGCTCAGCGCGCCATCGGCACGATCCGCGCGCCGCGCGGGCGCGGCTGGCAGCGCTCGCAGACGTAGGTGCCGCGGCCGGCGGCGAGGATCTTCCTGACCGGGCGCCCGCAGACCGGGCACGGATCGCCGGCGCGGCGGTGGACGAGGAAGCCGTCCTGGAACGCGCCACGCGCGCCGTCGAGGTCGCGGAAGTCGTCGATCGTCGCGCCCTTCGCGTCGATCCCCGCCTGCAGCACGCGGCGGATCGCGTCGCGCAGCTGCGCCCACTGGCCGCCGCTCAGCTTGCCGGCCTCGCGCAGCGGGTGGACCTTCGCCTGGAACAGCGCCTCGTCGGCGTAGATGTTCCCGACGCCCGCGATCCGCTTCTGGTCGAGCAGGAACGCCTTGACCGGCGCGCGCGAGCGGCGCGCGAGCGCGCGCAGGTGCTCGGCGGTGAACGCCTCGTCGAACGGCTCGACGCCCAGCCGGGCGCCGAGGTAGGCGTCCAGCTCGGGCCGGCCGGCGAGCAGCCAGCCGGTGCCGAAGCGCCGCGGGTCGACGAAGCGCAGGTCGTGACCGTCGTCGAGCCCGAGGTGCGCGCGCGTGTAGGGCGTCTCGGGCGGCGCGTCGTAGAGCAGGTTGCCGGTCATCCGCAGGTGCATGAGCAGGAACAGCTCGTCCTCGAACTCCCAGACCAGGTACTTGCCGCGGCGCCCCAGCTCGATCGTCGGGCGGCCGAGCAGCGGGCCGAGCACCTCGCCCGGCTCGCGCGGCGCGGTCCAGCGCGGGTCGCTGACGCGGTAGGCGACGATCGCGCGGCCGGCGACGCGCGGCGCGAGCTGGCGGCGGACCGTCTCGACCTCGGGCAGCTCGGGCATCCGCCGGGCAGGCTAGCGACGCAGCCGCACGCGCCCCTGCGCGACCGCGATCCCGAGCAGGACGACCGCGGCGCCGAGCGGCTCGTTGGCCTGCAGGCCCTCGCCGAGCACGAGCACCCCGAGCGCGGTCGAGAAGAGCGGGATCAGATAGGGGACCGTCGAGGCGGTCGTGACGCCGGCGGCGCGGATGATCGCGTAGAGCAGCACGAACCCGACGCCGGTGCTCAGCACGCCGAGCGCGAGCAGGCCCGCCCAGCCGCCGGCGCTGAGGCCGAGCGTCGGCGTGCGCGCCAGCGGCGCGAGCAGCGCCAGCTGCAGCGTCGCGCACAGCAGCTGCCCGGCCGACAGCGCGAGCCCGCTCTCGGGCCGGTCGCCGAGATACCGGCGGGTGTACGGGATCACGACGCCGTAGCAGGCCGCCGCGAGCAGGCACGCGAGCTGGCCGACGAGCGCGCCTCCGCCGATGCCGCGCCACGGGCCGAGCACGAGCACGACGCCGGCGAAGCCGATCCCCAGCCCGGCCATCCGCTCGCGCGTCGGATTCTCCTCCGGGAAGGCGATCAGCACGGCGAGCAGCGTCATCAGCGGCGTCGTCGCGTTCCACAGGCCGGCGAGCACCGAGGAGATCTTCGTCTCGCCGTAGGCGAACAGCGTGAACGGGATCACGTTCCACAGCACGCCGAGCACGGCGAGGTGCCCCCAGACATTCATGCCGCGCGGCAGCCGCTCGCGCCGCCAGGCGAGCACCGCGAGCAGCGTGACCGCGCCGAGCGCGCAGCGCCCGAGCGCGACGTCGACCGGCGCCCAGCGGCGGTCGAGCACCTTGATCGAGAGGAAGCTCCCACCCCAGATCATCGAGAGCAGGACGAACTGCGCCTGCCACGGCGGCCCGACCCGCAGCGAGCGCCGCGCCCGTTCCCGTTCGCGTAGCGCGCTCATGCGACGAAGCTCGCGCCCGGCAGGCCCTGGGCGTCGCGGCCGGCGAGCCAGCGGACGACGCTCGCGCCGACGTCGGCGAGCGGGCCGTCGTGGCGGCGGCCGCCGTGGCCGGGGAAGACGGCCAGCAGCGGCGCGTGCTCGCGCGTGTGGTCGGTGCCGGCGTGCAGCGGGTCGCAGCCGTGGTCGGCGGTGAGGATGAGCAGGTCGTCGGGGCGCAGCAGCGCCGTCCAGACGCCGACCGCCGCGTCGATCTCCCGCAGCGCGGCGTGGAAGCCGGCGACGTCCTTGCGGTGGCCGTAGACCTGGTCGGTCTCGATCAGGTTCGCGAACACGAGGCCGGCGTCGAGCTGCTCCAGCAGCGCGGTTGTCGTCGCGATCGCCTCGGCGTTCGTCGCGCCGGGGTGGGCCTCGTCGATCCCCCGGCCGGCGAACAGCTGCGCGACCTTGCCGACCGCGTGCACCGGCACGCCCGCGTCGCGCAGCGCGTCGAGGTGGCTGGGCGCCGGCGGCGCGAGCGCGAAGTCGCGCCGGCGGGCGGTGCGGTCGAACGCGCCCTCCCCCGCGAACGGCCGCGCGATCACGCGCCCGACCGCGTGCTCGCCCTGCATCAGCTCGCGCACCGCCGCGCAGATCGCGTACAGCTCCCTCACGGGGACCGCGTCTTCGTGCGCGGCGATCTGCAGGACCGAGTCCTGCGAGGTGTAGACGATCAGCGCGCCGTCGCGCAGCGCCTGACCGCCGTGGCGCTCGATCGCGACGAGGCCGTCGCAGCGCTCGTTGCCGAGCACGCGCCGGCCGGCGACGCGCTCGATCTCGGCGACGAGGTCGCCGGGGAAGCCGTCCGGATACGTCGGCGGCGACGGCGAGACGACGACGCCCATCAGCTCCCAGTGGCCGCAGCTCGAGTCCTTGCCGGGGCCGAGCGCGTGCAGGCGGCCGTGCAGGACGGGGTCCGGCGACGGCGGGACGCCCTGCAGCGGCAGGATCGAGCCGAGGCCGAGGCGCCCGAGCACCGGCAGGTCGAAGCCGCCGGCCGCCTGCGCGAGGTGGCCGAGCGTGTTCGTGCCGGCGTCGCCGTAGCTGGCGGCGTCGGGCAGCGCCCCGACGCCGCACGCGTCTAGCACGACGACGAGCGCGCGAGCCATGGCGCGGGAGCTTCTCAGGCGCGCGCGGCCGCGTCGAGCTTCGTCGCGTCGAGCGTCGCTCGCGGGTGCGCGTCGAAGTAGACGTCGCGCAGCCGCTCGGCCGACAGGTGCGTGTAGATCTGCGTGGTGGCGATGTCGGCATGGCCGAGCATCTCCTGCAGCGAGCGCAGGTCGCAGCCGCCGGCGAGCAGGTGCGTCGCGAACGTGTGGCGCAGCGTGTGCGGGCTCATCTTGTGCTGCAGGCCGGCGCTACGGGCGTGGCGCTGGACGATCTTGTAGAGCCCTTGGCGCGTCAGCCCCTGCCCGCGCCGGTTCACGAACACCCGCGCCTCCTGGCGCAGGCCGACGAGCTGCGGGCGCCCGCGGCTCAGGTAGGAGCCGAGCGCCTGCACCGCCTTGCTGCCGATCGGCACGAGCCGCTCCTTCGAGCCCTTGCCGCTCGCGCGCAGCACGCCCTCCTCCAGGTCCAGCTCGTCCAGCTCGATCCCGACGGCCTCCGACGCACGCAGCCCGCAGGCGTACATCAGCTCCAGCAGCGCGCGGTCGCGCAGCGCCGTGGGCTCGTCGCCGTGAGGCTGGGAGAGCAGCAGCGCGACCTCGTCGCGGCTGAGCACCTGCGGCAGCTTGCGGCCCTTCGGCGGGCCCTTCAGCTCCGCGGTCGGATCGCGGTCGAGGATCTCCTCCCGGCGCAGGTGCCGGTAGAAGGAGCGCAGGCAGGCGATCTTGCGCTGCACGGTCGTCGCAGCGGCCGGCGGGCGCCCGTCGGCGCCGCTCGCCAGCTCCCCGGCGAACGCCGCAAGATCGCCGTGGTCGACGTCGAGCACATGCTTCCCGCACCCCGCCAGCCAGGCGCCGTACTGCAGCAGGTCCGAGCGGTAGGCCTCGAGCGTGTTGCGGCTCAACCCCCGCTCCAGCTCGAGGTAGGCGATGAAGTCGAGCACGAGCTCCGCGAAGGGGCGCGTGCCGGGGGGCGCGATCGTCGGCATGCTCGCCCGTGGGGTTCGGGCTGGGCGAGCCCGCTCCTGCCTGCGCTACGGCAGCAGCAGGCGCACCGGCTGCAGCGGCTCGCCGGCATCGATCGCGGCACGCGTGCGCGCATAGTCGTCGTGCGGCTGATGGCGCCCTCCACGCAGCTCGAAGCGCTCGAGCGTCGCGGCGGCCTGCTCCAACAGCCGCCGCGTATGCCGTCGCGCGGCGCGCGACGGCCGCCCGGCGTGTGCGCGGGCGCCGAGCAGGGCGATCCAGAACGACAGCAGCGGATGCTCGGCGTACGTCTCGGCGTCGATGCTGTCGATCAGGTTGCAGGCCTGATCGACGCGCTTCCCCTGCCGCTCGACCTCCACGAGCCCGAGCAGCCCGTAGACGTGCTCGAAGACCTCGGCGCCGACCGTCGCCGAGCGCGCCAGCCGGTAGTGCGCACGCGCCGAGCTCAACTCGCCGCCGAGCCGGTCGAGCTCACCGAGGCCGTAGTGGGCCAGCGTGACGCTGCGCGGACTTTCGCGCAGGTTGAGCTCCGCGAGCGTCTGGAGCAGCGCGCGCGCGTCGTGCGGACGACTGCCGACCAGCTCCGCCTGCACGAGGCAGCGCAGTGCGATGATGCGCGAGCGGGGCTTGCCAACCTCATCCCTGTCGAGGACGGCGCGTGCTCGCGTCGCGCGCTTGATCGCCCGCGCCGCGTCACCCTCCAGCCGCAGCAGGTGAGCGCGCACGACCTCGAGCAGCGCCTCCGCCTCCGGCTCGGGGTCGCGACGATAGGCGCTGACAGCATTCTCGAGGAACCGCGCGGACGTGCGGTAGCGTCCGGCCCGCCGGGCGATCTCCGCTTCGTGACGCAGCAGATGGGCGGGCTTGCGCTTCAGGTGGCCGATCCCGAGCAGACCCGCCGCCTCCGCGTCGCCGTTGCGGGCGCGCAGCAGCGGGTCGAGCAGGCGCCGCGCGTCCGCCGCCCGTTCCTGCGCGCGCTCCAGCCGGCCGAGCTCGCGCTCGACGAGGCTGTCGGTCCAGACCGCCTGGAAGCGGGCGGCGAGGTTGCCGTCGGCCCGCTCCAGCACCCACGACGCCTCGCCGCCCGCCTCGGTCAGCCGGCCGAGCAGCCGCAGGCAGGTCGCCAGCCCCTGCGCGGCGCGCAGCGCCGCATCGGTACTCTGCGACGTGTCCGACGCGAGCTGCTTGGCTTTCGCGAACGCCTCTGCCGCAAGCTCGTAGCGACCGTCGCCGTGATAGGTGCGGCACGCCATCTCCTCGATCTCGGCCAGCCACGCTCTGTCCTCGGCGCCGAGATCGCGCGCGACCTCGATGAGCGTCTCGCAGCGGTCCAGCCGCCCGCGCTCGAGCTCGTCGAAGAACCGGCGCTGCAGCTCGGCGGCGGCGCTTTCGCGATCGAGGCAGAGGCGATGGAAGAGGGCCTCCGCGTGGAGCGCGAAGGCGTGCTCCTCGTCCGGCGTGCTGTCCGCGAGCCCTTCGAAGTGCCCCATCGCGGTCTTGTGCCAGCGATCGACCTGCTCGCGATCGTCCGGCTGGCGGCGCCAGAAGGCGCGCAGGAAGGAGCGGACCCGGTAGGCCTCGCCCGTGTCGAGCAGGCCCGACGGGCGCGGCGAGACGACGAGCGGCGTGTGCGTCAGCTCACGGAACGCCCGCCCGCTGAAGCGTTCACCCATCACCTCGGAGAGCAGGGCGCGGTCGAAGCTGCGCAGCGTCGCGGCCGCTCGCGCGTGCAGCTCCACTTCGTCCGGCAGCCCGGATGAAGGCTCGGGCGCGAGGATCCGGCAGAACTCGTCGACCCACCCGTCGTCGACCACGCCCGCCGGCCTGCACCGCTGGAGCCGATCGATCAACGGCTGCAACTCGCCGGCGCGCGGCGGGTCGCCGCGCCTGGCGCCGAACAGCAGGCCCAGCAGGTTGAGCGCAGCGGGTGCCCGCGGGAGATCTCGGCCAGTTGCCGGATCTGCTCCTGGGGGACGCGATGATGCAGCAGCGTGAGGACTCGCGCACGGTCGGACAGCTCGTCGAGCGTATGGATCTCGATCGATGGGGAGCCGTCGAACAGCCCCAACTCGAGCGCCCGGTGGTTGCGCTCGGGATCGTGCTCGAGCCGCTCGCTCCACAGCCGCTGGTGGCGGCAGCCGAGCACGAGCATCACCGGCGCCCCCGCCGTCCGCAGCGCGTCGGCGAAGTCCGCGACCCAGGAGCGCGGGATCGCGCCGGACCCTTCGCTCAGGTCGTAGCCGTCGACGAACACGACCGCGTCGACCAGGCGCAGCAGGAACCGGCGGTGGGCGGCAGCGGCGAGGTCGGACGCCATCGCCTTGACGAGCCCGCTCTCCAGCTCGTCGGCATGGAATTGGGCGCGTGGATGGCGGACCGGTGAAAGCGGCTGACGATCTCCTCGCGCCCGAAGACGGGCTGAAACTCATGCGGGCCCCGTCGCCGCAGCCAGTCGAGCAGACGCAGCGGCAGCGGAGCCCCTCCCGCTCCGGCTCCTCCCATTACTCGAAAAAGCGTACTTCGTTTGACGAAAAATGCGCAACCAACGTCGGGAGACGCGCCAGCGTCAGCCGCGGCGCGCGCGCAGCAGCAGGAGCGCGCAGAGCGACTTCGCGTCGACGCAGGCGGCGATCGCGTCGTCGAGGCGCCGCAGCGGCCAGGCGACGATCTCGATCCGCTCGTCCTCGTCGACCTCCGGGCGCGGGACGTCGCGCAGGCCGGTCGCGAGGTAGAGGTAGATCTGCTCGTCGGTGAAGCCGGGGCTCGTGTAGATCGCGGTCAGGTGCTCCCAGTGGTCGGCGGCCTTGCCGACCTCCTCGGCCAGCTCGCGCTCGGCCGCCGCGAGCGGCTCTTCGTCGCCGGCGTCGAGCTTGCCGGCCGGGACCTCCAGCAGCGCGCGCTCGCCGCAGATCTCCCGCGGCTGGCGCACGAGCCACAGGTGCACGTCGTCGTGGGCGACGATCGCGACCGCGCCCGGGTGGCCGACGACCTCGCGCACGACCTCCTCGCCGTCGGCGTGGCGGTAGCGCTCGACCCGCACCTCGCCGATGCGGCCCCGCCAGACGATCTCGGTTGCGGTCTGCTCGAAGTCGCTCATGCGGCGCATGTGAGGGTCGCCAGCGCGCGGCCCGCTGAGAGTGCCGCGGCGAAGAAAAGGCCATCCTCCCGCAGGTCACGACCCATCGTGCGCGCCGGCAATCCGCTGAAACCGTAGCCGGCCAGGTCGGCGGGCGCGTCGATCACCGCATGACCGCGGGCGGCCGCCGCGTCGCGCAGCTCCGCGGGCGCGCCGGGCGGCGCGGCGACCGTGACCGGCGCCAGCAGCAGCTCGATGACGGTGCGCGTGTGATGCGAGAGGCCGCGGTGGCGCTCGCGCGGATCGCCTTCGGACATGCGCGCGACGAGGACGGTCGGGCAGCCGAGCGCGAGCGCGGCGTGGGCGGCGTCCAAGGCAGCGATCCCGCCGTGGCCGAGCGCCGAGCCGGAGCCGAGGATCCCCGGGCCTGGACCGACCAGGGCGGCGTCCCAGTCGCGCTCGGCGAGCCCGTCGTGCAGCGCGCCGACCGTCGTGATCGCCTCGCGCGCGCCGCCGTGCGCCGGGCCGGCCGTGACGTGGTCGCACAGCAGGCTCCGTTCGAGCAGCTGCGCGACGGTGTCCGACATGGCGCCCGGCAGCGCTCCGCCGGCCGCCTGCACGTAGCCGACCTGCAGGCCCGGCCGCGCCTGGGCCAGCGCCCACGCCACCGGCGCGAGCTGGCCGTGGAGCGCGAGCACGCCGACGGGCTTCGCGAGGGGGGTGCGCAGCGCGGGGCCCTCGACCGGCTCGACGGCGTGCTGGAGGCTCGTGTAGTTGAGCTTCATGACGTGCGCGCCGGGGGCGCCCTCGCCGGTGAGCCCGCGCGAGAGGTTGACGTGCACGACGTCGAAGCCGCCCGAGCCGAGCTGGAGGTCGCGGGCCTCGACGTTGACGACGACCTCGTCGCCTTCGTGGCACGCGCCGACGAGCGCCGTGTCGGCACGAGCGGGACGGCGCTCGCCGTCGACGTCGACGGCCAGCTGCTGCCATGCGGCCGGGGCTTCGGCGGTGACGACCACCCCGCGGCGCAGCTTCAGCATCGCGGCCGCCGCCCACGGCGGCATCGAGGGCGGCCGGGCGGGAGCTGTGTCTCCCCGGGTCGGCTATGCCGACCCAGATCGGCGCAGCTCACGTCTGCACCTCGGCGCACGCGGGCCCGAGCGCGAGCGTGACGTCGAGCATCCCCTCCAGCGCGGCGACCGAGACGCGCTCGTCGGGCTGGTGGTTGCGCTCGGTGCCGTTGGCGAGGCACAGGCACGGGAAGCCGGATGCGATCAGGGCGTTGGCGTCCGAGCCGCCGCCGGTGACGATGTGGCTCGGCTCGTAGCCGCAGGCGCGCAGCGCGGCCTCGGCCGCCCGCACCCCCGGCGCGCTCGGCTTGACCCGGTAGCCGGAGAAGAGCGACTCGACGGTGACGTCGAGGTCGCAGTCGCCGGCGTTGGCGGCGTCCTGGAGGTGGTCGAGCAGCTCGGTGGCGAGCGCCTCGGCCTTCGTCTCGTCGAGGCTGCGGACCTCGGCCTCGATCACGCAGCGCTCCGGCACGACGTTGACCCCCGCGCCGCCGTGGATCGTGCCGACGTTCGCCGTCGTCTCGGCGTCGACGCGGCCGAGCGGCATCGCGGAGATCGCGCGCGCGGCGGCCGCGATCGCGCTGCGCCCGTCCTCCGGCCGGATCCCCGCGTGCGCGGCGAGCCCGCGGAAGCCGGCGACGATGCGGTGATACGTCGGCGAGGCGAGCACGACCTCCCCGATCGGCGAGGCGTGGTCGAAGACGTAGCCGAACGCGCTGCGCAGCCGCGAGACGTCGAAGCGCTTCGCGCCGGCCAGCGCGTCCTCCTCGCCGGTCGTGAACAGCAGCTCGACGCCGACGCCCGGCGGCTCGGCGACCCAGCGCCGCGCGGCCAGGAGCATCACGGCGACCGCGGCCTTGTTGTCCGCACCGAGGATCGCGTCGTGGCGGTTGGACCAGATCCCGTCCTCGCAGACGGGCTCGACCGGGCCGGTCAGGGGGACCGTGTCGAGATGCGCGCAGAGCAGCACGCCGCCGGCGACGTGGCCGGCCGCGGCCGGGCCGACGCCCGCTGCGAGCGCGCCGCCCGTCGCCGGAAGCCGCGCGAGCAGGTTCCCCGCCGCGTCCTCCTCGACCGCGAGCCCCAGCCCGCGCAGCTCCTCGATCACCCGATCGGCGCACGCGCGCTCGCGCCCGGTCGGGCTCTCGATCGCGCACAGCTCCGCGAACAGCTCGCCGAGCCGGGCGCGCTCGTCCGCGGACGCGCGCTGCATGCGCGAAGCCTAGGCGGTGGACGCGCCGCGCGACACCGAGATCTCGGCGTCGCTCACCCCGCCGCCGCGCTCCAGCGCGCGGTCGAGCGCCGCGCGCACGAAGCCGCCGAACAGCGGCGCCGGCCGGTCGGGCCGCGACTTGAACTCGGGGTGGTACTGGGAGGCGACGAAGAACGGGTGCTCACCCGCCGCCAACTCCACGGCCTCGACGAGCTGCTCGTCGGGCGAGGTGCCCGAGCACACGAGACCGGCCGTCTCCAACCGTCTGCGCAGGTGGTTGTTGACCTCGTAGCGGTGGCGGTGGCGTTCGTAGATGACCGCCTCGCCGTACAGCTCGCGCAGGCGGGTGCCGTCGTGCAGCTTGACCGGGTCGGCGCCGAGCCGCATCGTGCCGCCGAGGTCGGAGATCTCCTTCTGCTCGGGCAGCAGGTCGATCACCGGAAACGGCGTCTCCGGGTCCATCTCGGTCGAGTTGGCGCCGTCCATCCCGGCGACGTCGCGCGCGAACTCGGCGACCGCGACATGCATCCCGAGGCAGATCCCGAGGTACGGGATCCCCCGCTCGCGCGCGACGCGGCAGGCGGCGATCTTGCCCTCCCAGCCGCGCCCGCCGAAGCCGCCCGGGATCAGGATCCCGTCGACTCCTTCGAGCCGCTCGGCCGCGCGTTCGGTCTCGAGCTGCTCGGAGTCGATCCAGTCGATCTCGACGCGGGCGCCATGCTCGGTGCCGGCGTGGCGCAGCGCCTCGGCGACCGACAGGTACGCGTCCTCGAGGCGCACGTACTTGCCGACGAGCGCGATCCGCACCGGCTGCGTCGCCTCGGCGGCGCGGCGCGTGAGCGCCTCCCACGCCGTCAGGTCCGGCGCGGGGGCCTCGATGCGGAAGTGGTCGAGCACGAACTCGTCGACGCCCTCCTCGCGGAACGTGAGCGGCACTTTGTAGATGTCGTCGACGTCGCAGGCGGACACGATCGCCTCGACCGGCAGGCTCGCGAACAGCGCGATCTTCTTGCGGATGTCGGCCGACAGCGGCGACTCCGAGCGGCACATGACCATGTCCGGCGCGATGCCGATGCGCCGCAGCTCGTTGACCGAGTGCTGGGTCGGCTTGGTCTTCAGCTCGCCGGCGTGGCCGATGTAGGGGACCAACGTGAGGTGGATGAACATGCAGTTGCGCCGGCCGACGTCGACCGGGAACTGGCGGATCGCCTCCAGGAACGGCAGCGACTCGATGTCCCCGACGGTGCCGCCGATCTCGGTGATGACGACGTCGACGTCGCTCGCGTCGGCGATCACCTTGATGCGCGACTTGATCTCGTCGGTGATGTGCGGGACGACCTGCACGGTCGCGCCGAGGTAGTCGCCGCGGCGCTCGCGGCGGATCACGCTGTTGTAGATCCCGCCCGCAGTGACGTTCGAGCCGCGGCGCGTGTTCGCGTCGGTGAAGCGCTCGTAGTGGCCGAGGTCGAGGTCGGTCTCGGCGCCGTCCTCGGTCACGAACACCTCGCCGTGCTGGTAGGGCGACATCGTGCCCGGGTCGACGTTGATGTACGGGTCGAGCTTCTGCAGCTGGACCGTCAGCCCGCGCGAGACGAGCAGCCGCCCGATCGACGCCGCCGCGATGCCTTTCCCGAGCGAGGAGACGACGCCGCCCGTCACGAAGATGAAGCGGGTCGTGGCGTTCGCTGCGGCGTCAGGCATCCGGTGCATCCCTACCGAGCGAGTCTATCTCGCGCACCAGCGGCGTCTTCTCGATCGCCGCATTGAGGGAGCGAAACTCGCCGTAGACGGTCAGCGCGAGCACGATCGCGAGCGCGACCGCCTGCCCGCTCGCGCCGAGCGAGAGCACGAGCCACAGGCCCGCGAGCGCGCCGATCAGGTTCGAGCCGGCGTCGCCGAGCATCGCGCGCTCGCGCAGGTCGTAGAGGCCGACGACCAGCGCCGGCGCGGCGAACAGGCCGAGCGAGGCGAGCGGCCGCGCATCCCACGTCCCGAGCGTCAGGCCCGCGCCGAGCAGCACGAGCGCCTTCACGGCGCGGCCCGGGCGCAGGTCGAGCAGGTTGAAGAGGTTGGTTGTCAGGACGAGCAGCGCGACGGCGAGCACGTAGCGGCCGGTGTCGTCCTCGAGGTAGTCCATCGCGAACAGCGCCAGCGCGAGCGCGCCTCCGGCCTTCAGCGCGCCGGTCGAGAAGCCGCCGCGCGCGACCGCAGCTCCATGGCCGCGCCAGCCGCGCGAGCCGCCGCCGAACGCGTCGTCGACCAGCCCGAGCAGTGCGATGCCGAGCGCGTAGACGAGCACCGGGACGATCTCGCCGTAGAAGGCGTCGACGTCGGGCAGCCGCTCGATCACGGCGCACACCCCCAGCGACGCCAGCCCCGCCGCCACGATCGCGATCCCCGCCGGGAACGGCAGCGCACGCCCGCGCCAGTTCTCGCGCACGAATCCCTCCCGCCGCAGATGGCGCAGGATCGGGGCAGTCAGCAGGGCCGCCGCGAGCAGCGCGACGAGGCTCGGAAGGACGTGCACCTAGCGACCGTAGCGGCCGCCGCGGACGCGCCCGGCTCGCCGGGCTCTACAGCAGCGGCGGCAGCCGACCGCCGTCGGCCGTCGGCTTGACGCCGAAGCTGCCGCGCTGGCCGGCGAGCGCGAACACGAGCGCGGCGCGGCCGATCGTGTCGTCGAGGTCGTCGACGCTCGAGGCGTCGTGCGCCTTGAACCACGGCACCTGCGAGGCCGCCGCGTCGCTCGTCTCGACACCGACGACCGGGATGTCGTGCGCGTTCAGGCCGCGCATCAGTCCCTCCTCGAACGCGCTCGTGACGGCCGCGTCGTCGCCCGCGAGCGTGACCGGGTCGCGCACGAGCACGACGCCGTCGACCCCTTCGAGCGCGCCGCTGCCCTCGACCAGCAGGTCGTGGCGCACCGCCGCGAGCAGCGGGCCGCCGGTCGTGAGCTGGATCCCGATGCGCGTCCCGAATGCGTGCACGAGCCCCGGCACCTGGCCGAGCTGTTCGTAGCGCGTGCCCTTCGACGCGGCCGCAAGCGCGCCGACGTTCAGCGGCTCGCGCACGACCGAGACCGACACGAGCTGCGCGCCCGAGCCCTGCAACGCGTCGCGCGTCAGGTTCCACATGCGGTCCGAGCCGCCGCCGAGCTCGATCAGCGCGATCCGCGCGCCCGGCAGCCGGTTGGCGACGAGCGCCGGGTAGGCCGCGCGCTCGAACGCGTCGCGCGCGCGCAGCTGCTCGCGCGCGGCGTCACGCTCGTCCTCGGCCTTGCGCACGTCGCCGCGCAGCGAGGCGCGCACGTCGTGCTCGGCGCTGGAGACGAGCCCGCGGTCGCCGATCGCGACGCCGAGCAGCAGCCCGATCACGAGCGCGAGGAAGACCGCGACGAGCGACAGCGCGTGGTAGCGGAAGTTCAGCATGATCTCGTCCCGCCCACCCGGCCGGCGGTCCTCAGGCGCCGAGGCCGAGCAGCACCTGCAGCTTGAGCCACAGCAGGTCGGCGACGTCGTGCAGCGCCGGCGTCGCGAGCACGACCGCGACGAGCGCGACGAGCCCGGTCAGTGCGAGCAGCAGGATCGGGGCGAGGCCCGGGCGCGGGCGGTACAGGCGCGAGACGCCCTTCGCATCGACGAGGATCTCCCCGACGCGAAGGCGCGTGAGGAACGTCGAGGCCATCCCGCGGCGGTTCTTGTCGAGGAACTCGACGAGGTTGAAGTGCGAGCCGACCGAGACGAGCAGCTGCGCCCCCTTCTCGGCCGCGATCAGCATCGCGATGTCCTGGCTCGTGCCGGGCGCCGGGACCGTCTGGTACGCGAGGCCGAGGCGCTCGAGCAGCTCGCGCCCGGGCGCGCGGCCGTCGGGGTAGGCGTGCACGACGAGCTCGGCGCCGCTGCGCAGCGCCGGCTCGCTGGCGGAGTCCATGTCGCCGACGATCATGTCCGGCTTGTAGCCGGCCTCGCACAGCGCGTCGGCGCCGCCGTCGACGCCGACGAGCACCGGGCGCACGTCGGCGATGTAGGGGCGCAGCGCCTTGAGGTCGCGCCGGTGGTCGACGCCGCGCACGACGATCAGCGCCGGGCGGTCGCGGAAGTCGGTCGCGAAGCGCGGCAGCGCGATCCGTCCGGCGAGCAGGTCGCGCTCGTCGAGCATGTACTGGACCGTGTTGGCCGCGAACGCCTCGAGCGCCTCGCCGATCTCGCGTCTGCGCTGCTCGGTCTGCTCCTGGACGCGTTCGAGCTCCTGCAGCTCGCCGACGGCCACCAACTCCTCGCGGCGCCATACCTCGCCGCCGCGCACGACGACCGGGTCGCCGTCGGAGAGGCGCTCGAACAGGTCCGCGCCGGGCGCGTCGACGAGCTGGACGCCGGCCTGCACGAGCAGCAGCGGCCCCATGTTCGGATAGCGCTCGCTGGCCGACGGCGCAACGTTGACGACGGCGGCGACGCCGCACGCGACGAGGTCCTCGGCCGAGACGCGATCGAGGTCGCGGTGGTCGACGATCGCGACGTCCCCGGGGCGCAGCCGCTTGACGAGGTGCTTCGTCCGTTTGCCGAGCCGCGCGATGCCGGCGGCTTCCGGGACGTCCGCACCCGGCTGGCGTGCTGCACTGGTGGAGGTGACAGCCACTCAGGGGCTGAGTCTAAGGGGCCTGCGGGTCGGCTGACGAGCGCATCCGGCGTCGCTGGCCAGGACACAGGGAACGTGGACTGCGTACGCAGGCGAGTGACCGAGGACGCCGCCAGCGGCGTCGGGGCGCCGTCAGGCGGCGCGCAGGAGCTGTTGCGCGTGCTCGCGTGCCGTCCGGTCGCCGTCGTCGGCGCCGAGCATCCGCACGAGCTCGCCGACGACGGCGTCGCCGGAGAGGTCGGCGACGGTCGTCGTCGCGGTCTCGCCGGAGCCGTCCTTGGCGATGCGGAAGTGGCGGTCGGCGTGAGCGGCGACCTGCGGCAGGTGCGTGATGCAGAGGACCTGGCGCTCGGCGGTGAGCGCGCGCAGCTGGGCGCCGACGGCGTTGGCGGTGTGGCCGCCGATGCCGGCGTCGACCTCGTCGAACACGAGCAGGCGCCCGCGCTCGTCGCCGCCGCCGTGCGCCACCCCGAGCAGCGCGAGCATCACGCGCGACAGCTCGCCGCCGGACGCGATCTCGCGCAGCGGCCCGGCCGGCACGCCGGGGTTGGCGGCGATCAGCAGCTCGACCGCGTCGGCGCCCGCCGGCCCGGGCTCGTCGCGCTTGGACAGCGCGACCTCGAAGCTCGCGCCGGCCATCGCCAGCTCCGCGAGCCGCTCGCGCACCGCGGTCGCGAGGCCGGGCGCGGCGGCCGCGCGCGCGGCGCGCAGCTCGGCGCTGAGCCCGTCGAGCCGCTCGCGCGCGGCGGCCAGCTCGGCGGTCACCTGCGCCAGCGCGGCCTCGGCGCCGCTCAGCTCGGCGTGGCGCGCGCGGCACGCCTCGGCGTGCGCGAGCACCGCCGCGAGCGAGCCTCCGTGCTTGCGCTCGAGGCGGGCGAACGCGGCCAGGCGATCCTCCACCTGCTCGAGCCGGCCGGGCTCGCCCTCGATCCCCTCCTCGTAGCGGCGCAGCTCGGTTGCGAGGTCCTCGGCTTCGAGCGCGACCGCGCGCAGCCGCTCGGCGAGCGCGTCGAGGGCGGGGTCGACGCCTTCCAGCGCGTCGAGCTGCGCGCTCGCGCCGGCCAGCAGCGCGCCCGCGCCCGCCTCGCCGGACTCCGGCGCGACGGCCTCCGCGCCCGCGAGGGCCGCGCCGCGCAGCCCCTCCAGGTGGCGCAGCCGCTCGCGCTCGCGCTCCAGCTCGGCCTGCTCGGCCTCGCTCGGATCGACCTCCTCGATCTCGCGCAGCTCGAACGCGAGCAGGTCCAGCTCGCGCTCGCGCGCGCCGTCCAGAGCGCCCAGCTCCTCCGCGCGGCGCGTGAGCGCGCGCAGCTGCGCGTGGGCGGCCGCCGCCGCGGCGCGCCGTGCGGCCTGCTCGGGCCCGCAGAAGCCGTCGAGGATCTCCAGCTGCGCGGCGGCGAGCGTCAGCCGGCGGTGCTCGTGCTGGCCGTAGAAGGCGAGCAGCTCGCCGCCGACCTCGCGCAGGTCCGCGACCGTCGCCGAGCGGCCGTTGAGGTACGCGCGCGTGCGCCCGTCCGGCCAGACGCGGCGTGCGAGCACGACGTCGCCGGCGTCGCCGGGGAGCCGCTCGCCGAGCAGCGCGCGCAGCCGCTCGTCGAGCCCGAAGACGCCCTCGACGTACGCCTCGCCCGCGCCCGGGCGCACGATCCCGCTGCGCGCCTTGCCGCCGAGCAGCAGGTCGAGCGCGTGCGCGAGCATCGTCTTGCCCGCGCCCGTCTCGCCCGTGAGCACGTTGAGCCCGGGCCCAAGCCGCAGCTCGGCGCGCTCGATCAGCAGCAGATTCTCGACGCGCAGCTCGTCCAGCATGCGGCCAGGTCTAGCACCCGCGCCCGACGGACCGGCGCCGCCGCGTGCCCGCCGTCGCAGTCCTGTCGCAGCGTGGTCGCACCTCGCGCGTGAGCCGGCGTGAACCGCGCGCGCCGGCCGACTCGGCGCCTCGCGCGAACCGCTTCACACGCCGCTGGCGAGCCGCCCGAACTTCTCCCGCAAGCGGTGGTAGAAGCTCGCGCCGTGCGTCTGCGCGAGCGTCGCGACGCTGTCGCGGAAGCACGCCGTCACCGCCTCGTCGGGGCCGAGCAGGCAGACCGGCCGCCCGTCGGCGTTGACCTCGACCGACTCCTCGCGCGAGCGGTTGCGCACGCGGATCGAGTCCTGCGGCGCGACGACGAGCGAGCGCGCGGTCAGCGAGTGCGGCGCGATGAACGAGACCGCGAGCCCCTCCACCCCCCACGCCATCACCGGGCCGCCGTTGGCGAGGTTGTAGCCGGTCGAGCCGGCCGGCGTGGCGACGACGAGGCCGTCGCAGCGCACGCGCCCGACCTCGTCGCCGGCGACGTCGATCGCGAGGTCGGCGACGCGCAGGCCGTGCTGGCGATGCAGCGAGACGTCGTTCATCGCCAGCCACGTCCCGCCGCCGGCCTCGACCTCGATGCCCGGCAGCTCGAGCACGTCGAAGTCGCCGTGCAGCGCGCGCTCGATCCCGGCCTCGATCCCGTCCGGGTCGATCGTCGCGAGGAAGCCGACCTCGCCGTAGTTGATCCCGAACACCGGGACGTGCGTGCCGGCGTAGGCGCGCAGCGCGTGCAGGATCGTGCCGTCGCCGCCGAGCACGACGCACAGGTCGGCGTCGCGATCGAGGTCGGCGTCGAGCGCCAGCTCGGGTGCGGCGGTCAGGCCGTGCTTGCGCGTCTCGGCCGGGGAGAGGCGCAGCGTCCAGCCCGCGCGCCGCGCCGCCGCGCGCAGCAGCTCGAGCGCCTGGTGGGTCTCGTCGGGGCGACGGTGCGTGTAGACCGTCGCCGTGCGCGCGTCCGTGCCGCTCACGGCGCGCCCCCGCCGTCGGCGAGCGGCTCGCCGTCGCGGCCGGTGTCCGGCTCGATTTCCCGCGCGGCCGCCTCCAGGTCTGCGACCGCGCCCGCGCGGCCCGCCTCCGCGAGCCACGCGAAGCTCTCGCGGTTGCCCTTCGGGCCGGGCAGGCCGGACGACGCGTAGCCGAGCACGGCTGCGCCCAGCGCGCGCGCCGCCTCGCCGGCGCCCACGAGCGCGGCCCGGCGGTCGGCGGCCTCGCGCACGACGCCACCCTTGCCGACGCGCTCGCGGCCGACCTCGAACTGCGGCTTGACGAGCGCGAGGCAGTCGAAGCGCTCGGCGGTGCAGGCGAGCACCGCCGGCAGCACCTTCGCGAGCGAGATGAAGGACACGTCGATGACGATGAGGTCGGGCGCGTACGGCAGCTCGTCGGCGCGCAGCTCGCGCGCGTTGCGCCGCTCGACGACCGTCACGCGCGCGTCGGTACGCAGCCGCCAGTCGAGCTCGCCGTAGGCGACGTCGAGCGCGACGACGTGCGCGGCGCCGCGCTGCAGCAGGCAGTCGGTGAAGCCGCCGGTCGAGGCGCCGACGTCGAGCGCGCGGCGGCCGGCGACGTCGAGCCCGAATGCGTCGAGCGCGTTGGCGAGCTTGCGCCCGCCGCGGGAGGCGAACTCGGCGCCGCGGCGCACATCGAGCTGCACGTCCTCGGGCACGAGCTGGCCGGGCTTGCTCGCGCGCCGGCGCTCGGCGCCGAGCAGCACCTCGCCGGCCAGCACGGACGCCGCCGCCCGCGCGCGCGACTGGTACACCCCGCGCCGGGCGAGCAGCGCGTCGAGTCGGACCTTCGTCGCCACGGCGGGAACGCTACCGGCCGCGCACCCACCGCGGCGGCGGCCGATCAGCGTGCTCTGTGTCCCACCTCACACACATATGTTCGATTCCGTCCCACCATGATTGGCGCAATGGCCGCCACCCGCCTCATCTCCCTCCCGCTCCACGGCGCGCTCGAGCTGCTCGCCGGGGTGCTCGCGCTGCTCGCGCCCTTCGCGCTGCACTTCACGCCCGCCGGAGCGGTCGTGTCGGTGCTGATCGGCGCCTGCGCGATCGGGCTGGCGTTCGACGCCGCGCAGGACACCGATCGCGTGTCGCTGCACCTCACGGCCGACTACGGCGTCGCGCTCGGCGCCGTCTTCGTCTCGGTCCCGCTCGCGATCGCCGGCGACGTGGCCGCGGCGCTGTTCCTCGGCGCGCTCGGGCTCGCGCAGCTCGCGCTCAACGCCGTCACCCGCTACAGCGCGCGGGCCTGACCCAAGACTTCTCCCACCGATCCAGCATCACCACATAGACACATCTCTCCTCCCGGAAACGGCCCGCCTCGGCGGGTCGTTTCCTTTTGCGGAGGCGGGCCCGCGGGGGCCGGGCGCAGCAGGGCGGGCCGCTCGAGCTCGGCGCACCGGCGGGAGCCGGTCGCGCCGGAACGTCCGTCCGCACCATGACGGCCTCGCTTGAGCCCCGAGCACGGCGGCCGATACGGATCTCAGCCGCGTCGCCGATCCCTTCCTCGCCGCCATGTCAGCACCGCTTCGCCGCATCGTCCTGCTCGCGCTGCTCGCGCTCCTGACCGCCCCTGCCGCCGCCGGCGCGCGCGGCTTCGGGACCGTCAGCTTCTCCAGCGCGCAGTACACGGTCCGCAAGGGCACGGGCGACGCGGTCATCACGGTCGTGCGCAGCGACCCGCGCGGCACCGCGCAGGTCCGCTACGGCGCCTGGCACGTCAGCGCCCAGCCGTACATCGACTACGAGCCGGTCGGCGGCCGGATCGACTTCGCCGACGGGCAGGCGAGCGCGACGTTCAGCGTGCCGATCGTCGACGACGGCTACCCGAAGGGACCTGTCACCGTGCGGCTCGGCCTGTACGGCCCCTACCCCGAGGCGCTCGGCGACCCGAACGGCGCGACGCTCACGATCCTCGACGCGAACGCCGCGACGGGCGTGCGCGACCCGCTCAACCCGCTCGGGCTCGCGCCCCCGCCCCCGCCGGCCGACCCGCTGAACGGCGCGCGCTTCTTCGTCGACCGCCAGTGGGGGCTGGCGAGCGTCGTCGCCCACCAGGTCGGCCACGCGCAGCCGGGCGTCGCCGGCAGGCTCGCAGCGATCGCCGGCCAGCCCGAGGCGCACCGCTTCGGCAGCTGGGACCACGACCCGCGCTACGCCGTCGGCGCCTACCTCTCGCGCGCCCACCACACCGACCCCGGCGCCGTGCCGCTGATGGCGACCTACCGCCTCAAGCACCTGCGCTGCGGTGGCGTAAGCGACACGCCGGGCGACGCCGCGTCCTACCAGCGCTGGTACCAGTCGCTCGCGCAGGGGATCGGCAACTCGCGCGCCGTCGTCTTCCTCGAGATCGACGCGCTCATCACCACGCCGTGCCTCTCGCACCGCGGCGTCGCGGTGCGTCTCGACGAGCTGCGCAGCGCGGTCGACGCGCTCGCGGCGCTGCCGCACGCGGTCGTCTACGTCGACGCGGGCGCCGCCGACGCGCTCTCGCCCGCGCGCACCGCACGGCTGCTGCGCGGCGCCGACGTCGCGAAGATCCAGGGCTTCTTCGTCAACGGGACGCACTACGACTGGACGCGCCGCGAGATCCGCTACGGCCAGGCGATCGCGCGACGGCTCGGCGGGCGCACGCACTTCGTCGTCAACACGGCCGTCAACGGTCGCGGCCCGCTCGTGCCCCGCCACCGCGTCGGCAACGGCAACGAGGTCCTCTGCAACCCGCGCGGGCGCGGCCTCGGCCCGCGGCCGACCGGCAACGTGCCGGCGCGCTACCGCGGGCTCGACGGCTTCTTCTGGATCGGCAACCCCGGCCGCTCCGGCGGCACCTGCGGGCGCGGCGACCCGGCGACGGGCGAGTTCTTCCTGAGCTACGCGCTCATGCTGATCCGCAACGCGGACTACCGCGTGCGGTAGCGGGCGTGCGCCTCGGCGCGCGGGCGCCGCCGGCGAAGCGGGTGGTCGGCGTCCTCGCCGATTCGCGTGCTTAGCACGCCACACCGGCTGCGTCCTGGCCAGGCACGCCGATCCGCACGCCGGCTAGCCGATGCCCGCCGTACATCCGTCCACCGGCTTGCCGCCGGCACGCGGCGGCGGCTCGATACTGCGACCGCAGCATCCTGGTCGCAACCGGTCGCCACGCTTGTCCGCCACGAAGACGCTCCGCCGCTCGTTCCTGCTCGCGCTGCTCGCGCTCGCGCCGATCCCTGCATGCGCGGCGGCGGCGACGGTCCGCTTCTCGGCGTCGAGCTACACCGCGCGCCGCGGCGCCGGCGACCTGACCGTGACGGTCGTGCGCAGCGACGGGCAGGGCACCGCGCAGGTGCGCTACGGCGTCTTCGACGTCAACGCGCTCGCCGGGATCGACTACCGGCCCGTCGGCGGCCGCATCGACTTCGCCGACGGCCAGGCGAGCGCGACGTTCACGGTCCCGATCCTCGACGACGGCTTCCCGAAGGGGCCGGTGACGATCCGCGTCGGGCTCTTCGGCGCGTTCCACGTCAGGCTCGGGACGCCCAGCCGCGCCGACGTGACGATCGAGGACCCGCTCGACGCGCTCGCGCCGCGCGACGCGGCGAACCCGCTCGGCCTCGCGCCCGCGCCGGCCGGCGGCGACCCGCTGCGCGGCGCACGCTTCTTCGTCGACCGCGCGCAGGGGCTCGCGAGCGTCGAGGCGCACCGCATCGGGCGCCGCCAGCCGAGTGCCGCCCGCGCGCTGCGTACGATCGCCGACGAGCCCGAGACCAAGCGCTTCGGCAGCTGGGACAAGGACCCGCTCAAGTCGGTCGGCGGCTTCCTGCAGCGCGCCGCGCACACGACCCCCGGCGCCGTGCCGGTGATGGCGACGTACCGGCTCAAGCACGTCGCCTGCGGCGGCGTGAGCGACTCGCCGGCCGAGGCGGCCGCGTTCAAGGACTGGTACGAGCGGTTCGCGGCCGGGATCCACAACGCGCGCGCGGTCGTGCTCGTCGAGATCGACGGGCTGATCACCGCCGGCTGCCTGTCGCCGCACGGCCGCCAGGTCCGCATCGACGAGCTGCGCAGCGCGATCGGCGACCTCGCCGCGCTGCCGCGCGCGGTCGTCTACGTCGACGCAGGCGCGGCCGACGCGCCGTCGGTCGCGCGCGTCGCGGGACTGCTGCACAGCATCGGCGTCGAGCGGATCCAGGGCTTCTACGTCAACGCCACGCACTACGACTTCACGAGCCGCGAGATCCGCTACGGACAGTCGGTGACCCGCGCGCTCGGCGGCGGACCGGGCTCGCGCTTCGTCGTGAACACGGCCGTCAACGGCCGCGGACCGCTCGTGCCGCGCAGCCGCGTGCAGTCCGGCAACGAGCTGCACTGCAACCCCCGCGGGCGCGGCCTCGGCCCCAGGCCGACCGGCGACCCGCCCGCGCACTACGCCGGGCTCGACGGCTTCTTCTGGATCGGCAACCCCGGCCGCTCGTCCGGCTCCTGCGGGCGCGGCGACCCGCCGAACGGCGCGTTCTTCCTCAGTTACGCGCTGATGCTCATTAGGAACGCCGACTACCGCATCCGCTAGCCACGACGCTCCCTGGGAGCGGATCGGCGCGGCGGCTGACACGGACGCGGGGAACGTGGCCTGCTAAGCAGGCGAGTGACCGAGGACGCCGTCAGACGCGCCGAGGCGCCCCAGGGCCGCGGCGACCCGGTCCGCGATGTGGCGGCCCGTGAACCCGACCTCCTCGTGCAGCAGCGCGGGGGCGCCGTGGGTCACGTAGCGGTCGGGCAGGCCGACGCGCAGGATGCGCGACGGCAGGCCGGCGTCGGACAGCGTCTCCCACACCGCCGAGCCGAAGCCGCCCGCAAGCACGCCCTCCTCGACCGTCACGAGCAGCTCGTGCTCGGCCATCAGCTGGGCGACGAGCCCGGCGTCGATCGGCTTCGCGAAGCGCGCGTCGGCGACGGTCGGCTCGATCCCGTGCTCGCACGCGAGCAGCTCCGCCGCCTCCAGCGCCTTGCCGACCCCGGTGCCGTAGCCGAGCAGCGCGACCTTCGAGGAGGCGCCTTCGCGCAGGATCTCCCCCGCGCCGATCGGCAGCGCGCGCGGCTTGCGCGGCAGCGGGACGCCGACCGCCTCGCCGCGCGGGTAGCGCAGCGCGACCGGGCCGTCGTCGTAGGACAGCGCGGTGCGCAGCATGTGCACGAGCATCGCCTCGTCGCGCGGCGCCATCAGCACGATGTGCGGCAGGCAGCGCAGATAGGCGATGTCGAACGCGCCGTGATGCGTCGGGCCGTCGTCGCCGACGAGGCCGGCGCGATCCATCGCGAAGACCACGTTCAAGCGCTGCAGGCAGACGTCGTGGACGATCTGGTCGAACGCGCGCTGCAGGAACGTCGAGTAGATCGCGGCGACCGGCTTGCAGCCCTGCAGCGCCAGCCCGGATGCGAACAGGACCGCCTGCTGCTCGGCGATCCCGACGTCGAAGTAGCGCTCGGGCAGCGCCTTCTGGAGGATGTCGAGGCCGGTGCCGGTGTTCATCGCGGCGGTGATCCCGACGATCCGCTCGTCGTGCTCGCACTCGGCCACGAGCGCGTCGCCGAAGACCTTCGTGTACTGCGGCGGCTTCGGCGCGGCCGCCGCACCCTCGGCGACCGCGGCGGGCTTCGCGGGCGCGCCGTTCGCGATCGACTTCGGCTTCGCCGCGTGCCACTTCTCCATCCCCTCCAGGCCGCCGTCCTCGGCCGGCGCGAAGCCCTTGCCCTTGACCGTCGCGATGTGCACGACGACCGGCCGCTCGGCCGCGAGCGCTTCGCGCAGCGCGGCGCGCAGCGCGTGCACGTCGTGGCCGTCGATCACGCCCATGTAGGCGAAGTCGAGCTCCTCCCAGAACAGGCCGGGCGCCCAGAACGCCTTGATCGACTCCTTCAGCTGCGGGCCGAGGCGCTCGAAGCGCGCGCCGATCCCGCCCGGCAGCTTCGTCAGGCCGCCCTCGACGCCCTCGCGCGCGTGCCACAGCTTCGGGTTCAGCCGCACGCGGTTGAAGTAGCGCGACAGGGCGCCGACGTTCGGCGCGATCGACATCCCGTTGTCGTTGAGCACGACGACGATCGGCGTCCCCAGCCCGCCCGCCTGGTGGACCGCCTCGAACGCGACGCCGCCGGTCATCGCGCCGTCGCCGATGACGGCCACGACCTTGCCGTCGTCGCCCTGGCCGTGGCGCATCCCCTCCTTGATCCCGACCGCGTAGCCGATCGAGGTCGAGGCGTGGCCCGCGCCCATCACGTCGTGCGCGGACTCGCCGATCGAGCAGAACGGCGTCAGGCCGCCGTACCTGCGGATCGTCGCCAGCTCGTCGCGGCGGCCGGTGAGGATCTTGTGCGGGTAGGCCTGGTGGCCGACGTCCCAGAGGACCTTGTCGCGCGGCGAGGCGAGCAGCGAGTGCAGCGCGACCGCCAGCTCGCAGGTGCCGAGGTTCGCGCCGAAGTGGCCGCCGATCTCCCCCACCGTCTCGATGATGTGCTCGCGGACCTCCTGCGCGAGCTGCGTCAGCTCGGGCTCGGTGAGGCCGTGGAGGTCCTGCGGGCGCTCGATGCGCGGGAGGATCGGCGAGGTCGGGGGCGGCTCGGGGGTCATGACGTGCGGGTCGCGATGAAGTCGGTGATCTGCTCGAGGTCGGGGGCGCCGGCGGGGGCCGCGCTCGCGAGCGCCGCGCGCGCCTTGCCGTGCGACTCGGCCGCCAGCTCGCGCGCGCGCGCCAGCCCGAACTCGCTCACGTACGTGCGCTTGCCGAGTCGCTCGTCGCTGCCGCGCGTCTTGCCGAGCGCATCGTCGGACCCGGTCACGTCGAGGATGTCGTCGACGATCTGGAACAGCACGCCAAGCTCGCCCGCGTAGTCGCGATAGGACTCGATTCTCGCAGGTTCGCCGGCGCGCACGAGCGTCAGCGGGCACAGGACCGACGCCGCCACCAGCCGCCCCGTCTTGAGGTCGTGCAGGTGGCGCAGTCCGGCCGCACCTTCCGGCGCCCTGCTCGTCACGTCGAGATACTGCCCGCCGACCATGCCGTTGACGCCGGTCGCGCTCGCGAGCGTCCCGACCGCCTGCAGGATCGCCTGCGGCTCGCCCCGCTGGCGGGTGAGGACGTGGCGGAACGCCTCCGCGTAGAGGCCGTCGCCGGCGAGGATCGCGACGTTCTCGCCGAACGCCTTGTGGCAGGTGGGCCGGCCGCGGCGCAGGTCGTCGTCGTCCATCGCCGGCAGGTCGTCGTGGATCAGCGAGTAGGTGTGGACCAGCTCCAGGGCCGCCGCGAGCGGCAGCATGGTGGCCGGGTCCTCGCCGAGCGCGCGGGCGGTCGCGAGCGCCAGCACCGGGCGGATGCGCTTGCCGCCGGCGAGCAGCGAGTAGCGCATCGCCTCTTCGAGCCCTTCGGCGGCGCCGTCGGTCTCCGGGTCGACGAAGCGCAGCGCGGACAGGTAGTCCTCCGCCTGGCGGCGCAGGTCCTCCGGGTAGGGGACGCTCATCGGCTCACGGGGCGAGCAGCTCGCCCTGGCCTGGCCGCGGATCGCCCGGGGCGTCGGAGGCGGCGCGCGCGCGGCGGTCGAGCTCGGTCGCGGCCTCGCCGGCGAGCCGCGCGCACTGCTGGACGAGCTCGGCCGCCTCGGCCGGCTCCAGCTCGCCGTCGCGCAGGCGGGCGGCGGCCTGCTCGAGGCGGTCGGTCAGCTCGCGCAGCTCGTCGCCGCTCATCGCGCCGGTCCCCCGCCGCGAGCCGCGGCCGTGGCCGTCCCCTCGCCGCCGCCGGCCGCGGCCTGGTGCGCGCGCAGCACGGCCGCGAGGATCCCGTTCACGAAGCCGGGCGCGTCGGCGCCGCAGTAGGCCTTCGCCGTCTCGACCGCCTCGTCGATCGCGCCCTCGGGCGGGATCGGCTGCTCGCCGGGGACGTCGCCGGGGTGCAGCAGCTCGAGCAGGCCGACGCGCAGGATCGAGCGCTCCAGCGGCGCGATGCGGTCGAGCGTCCAGCCCTCGGCGTGGCGGCCGATCAGCTCGTCGAGCTCGTGCTGGCGGGTCAGCGCGGCCTGCGCGAGCGCCTTCGTGAAGCCGGCCGCGTCGCGCGGAAGCGTCTCGCCGAGCGGGCGGCCGGTGAGGTCGTGCTGGTAGAGCGCGAAGATCGCGCTGCGTCGCTGGTCGCTGCGGCGGGACACCGTGGCTGGAACTCTACGCGCGCGAGACGTATTCGCCCGAGCGCGTGTCGACGCGCACGCGGTCGCCGACGTTCACGAACAGCGGGACCTGGACGCGTGCGCCGGTCTCCAGCGTGGCGGGCTTCGTGCCGCCGCCGGAGGCGGTGTCGCCCCGGACGCCGGGCTCGGCCTCGGTGACCGTCAGGTCGACGGCGCTGGGGAGCTGGATGTCGGCCGGCTGGCCGTCGATCGACAGCAGCTCGACCTCGTCGTTGGGGCGGGTCCACTTGAGCGAGTCGGCCAGCGTCGCCTCCGGGATCGCGAGCTGCTCGAACGACTCGGAGTCCATGAAGTGCGCGTCCGTGCCGTCGGCGTAGAGGAACTGCATCCGGCGGACCTCGGTCCGCACCGAGCGGAACTTCTCGCCGGCGCGGAACGTCCGGTCGATCACCGCCCCGTCGCTCGCCCGCCGCAGCTTCGTCCGCACGAACGCCCCGCCCTTCCCGGGCTTGACGTGCTGGAACTCGAGGATCTTGAAGACGGTCCCCTCGACGTCGATGTGGTTGCCGTTCTTGAACTGGTTGGTCGAAATAATAGTAAATCAGCCCTTTGCAGGCAAACTGACGTGGTTTCCGGATGCGCTGCTGCGGAAGTCTACTTCGCGTAGCGGTCGACCGATGCTCTCGCGACGATGGTCGCCGGCAAGCCGCATCCGTTCCGTTGAGACCGACGATCTGCGGCCGCGTCGTGCGCCCGGCACACGCCGCGACGTTCACGCTGCTCCCTGCTTGACGCCGGGCGCGTCAGCCGCCCGCGCCGAGCAGCTCATCGAGCGTCGTCCCGCTGAGGATCGACTCGGGGCGCTCGGCGACGACGTCGGAGCCGGGACGGGCGTGCTCGTCGCGGCGCTTTACGAGCAGCCATTGCGACTTGGCCCCGGGTCGCGGGCGCTGCAGCGCGAAGCCGCCGCGCAACTTCTCGCCGTGCAGCACGAAGACGGCGTGGCCGCGCTCGAGCGCCTCGGGCCACGGCACGCGCCCGCCCTGCTCGTAGCCGCCGCGGTCCCACACGATCACGCCGCCGCCGTCGCCGGTCGGCCCCTCGAACGCGTTGTGCGCCAGGGCGTGGTCCTCGACCTCGACGGCGAGGCGCTTGGCGGCCGGGTCCAGCGACGGGCCCTTCGGGACCGCCCACGAGCGCATCACCCCGTCGACCTCCAGGCGCAGGTCGAAGTGGCGCGCGGTCGCCGCGTGCTGCTGGACGACGAACACGCCGGCCGGCACGCCGCGCACCGCGAACTGCTCGTGCCCCTCGGGCTCGACCCAGTCGGCCTCGACCGCGTCGACCCGCGCGCCGCGCGGCCCCTCGCGCAGGAAGCCGAGCAACGCCTCGACCGCGTCCGGCGGCCCCTCGGCGTGGACCTGCACCGTCCCGTCCTCGCCGTTGCGCACCCAGCCCAGCGCGCCGAGCCCGCGTGCCCGGCGCACCGTCGCGTCGCGGAACCCGACGCCCTGCACCTGGCCGCGCACCACTACCCGCACCGCCGTCGTCTGCGTCACCCGCAGGATCGTAGAGCCGTCACGGCAGCATGTCGCCCGCGGCGCCCGGGGTGCGGGCGGACGGCGCGGCGACTTCCTCGACGCCGTCGAGCTGCGTGAGCGCGCGCGTCTCGCGCGGGAGCAGCGCGAAGTTGAGCACGCCGGCCGCGAGCAGGCCGCAGACGGCCATCACGCCGGTCGCCCCGAGCTGCTCGGCGAGCACGCCGATCAGCACATAGCCCAGCGGCAGCAGCGCGTAGGAGCCCATCCAGTCGTAGGAGACGACGCGCGACAGCGCCGCCGGCGGGATCCGCTGCGCGAGCGCCGTCTCCCACCAGACGGCGAACAGCGCGAGCCCGATCCCGCCCCACACCGCCAGCGGCAGCACGAGCGCGAACGGCGCGCCGATCCCGAACGCGAACAGCACCCAGCCGAACGGCATCGTGCCCACGATCCCGGCGACGAGCGGCCGGCGCGGGCGCCAGCGCAGCGCCACCAGCGCACCCGCCGCCATCCCCAGCCCGACCGCCGAGGCGATCCAACCCCACTGATCGGTGCCGCCGTAGTGCGCGGCCGCGACCGTCGGACCGAGCACGACATACGGCGCGAAGCCGACGACGAGGTGGACCGAGAAGACGGCGATCGTCACCCACACCCACGAGCGCGCACGCACTTCGTCGAAGCCTTCGCGCAGCTCGCGCAGCAGCGAGCTGCGCTGCGCCGGCTCGCCGCGCGGGCGCGGGCGCACGAGCGCCAGCAGCGCCGCGCTGACGAGGAAGGTGCCGGCGTCGACCGCGAACGCCGCGCCCGTCCCGAGCGTCACGACGAGCACGGTCGCGAGCGCCGGGCCGGCGAACTGCGCGAGCGTCTGCATCAGGCCGTTGGCGGCGTTCGCCTCCTGGATCAGCTCCTCCGGCACGGTCTGCGGCACGAGCCCGCTGTAGGCGGGGCGGAAGAACGCCTCGGCGGCGCCGAACAGCACCTCGATCGCGATCACCTCCCCGAGCGTGAGCGCGTCGGTGAGGATCAGCGCCGCGAGCAGCGCGTGCAGCCCGCAGCGCAGGAGGTCGGTCGCGACCATGATGCGGTGACGCGGGAGCCGGTCGGCCCACACGCCGCCGATCAGCAGGAACGTCACGAGCGCGGCCGCCTGGGCGGCGATCACGATCCCGAGGTCGCTCGGCGAGCCGGTGCGCTGCGTGACGAGCAGCGCGAGCGCGACGAGCACGATGCGGTCGCCGGTCGTCGAGATCGCCTGGCTGAGGAACAGCCAGCGGAAGTCGACGTGACGCCAGAGCCGGGGAAGCGCGTGCACGGGCCCGCAGGCTACGGATGTTCACCAATGAAGGCGGCCCGGTTGTGGGCGCGCTGACACGCTGTCAAGGCGTGCTCAGCGCCAGCTGCCGTCTACCACGATCAGGTCCATCAGCAAGCCGTCCTTCCAGCCGCCGCTGTCCGGGTCGCGTTCGTAGGCGCGCAGGATCCCGACGGGCTTGAAGCCGACGGCCTCATAGCACTTCAACGCGCGTTCGTTGCGCGGGTCAGGATCGATCGTGAAGCGGTGGTGGCCCTTGGCGACGAAGTGCTCGATCGCGAGCTTCAGCGCGCGGCGGCCGTAGCCGCGGCCGTGCAGGTCGCTCGTCAGCGCGATGTCGAGCGCGACGCTCGGGCACCACACGTAGGGCTCCTCGACGTACTGCACCCAGCCGGCGAAGCGGCCGTCGACCTCGGCGACCCAGCCGCAGTCGCGATCGTAGTCGCCGTCGGCCCACCAGCGCTTGACGTCGGGCTCGGCGAAGAGCGCTTCGACCGCGGCGGCGTCCGCGTGCTCGAAGCGGCGCAGCTCGAGGTCGCCGTCGCGCATCGTGACGTCGATGATGGCACCGCTTCCGCGCGCTGCCTAGGACGCCGCGCCGACCTGGGCCGCGCGCTCCATCAGCAGGGCGCGTTCGCGCTCGTTGCCGGCCATCGCGGCGGCGCGCACGAGCTCGGCGCGCGCCTCGCCGGCGCGTCCGAGGCGCGCGAGCAGCTCGCCGCGCACGCTCGGCAGCAGGTGGTAGCCGCGCAGCGCCGGCTCGTCGAGCAGCGCGTCGGCCAGCTCCAGCCCCGCGGCCGGGCCGAACGCCTGCGCGACCGCGACCGCGCGGTTGAGCTCGACGACCGGCGACGGCGCGAGCTGCGCGAGCGCGTCGTAGAGCGCGGCGATGCGGATCCAGTCGGTCTCCTGCGCGCTGCGCGCCCGCGCGTGGCAGGCGGCGATCTCGGCCTGCAGCGCGTAGGGACCGAGCCCGCTGCCGCCCGCCTCGGCGAGCCGCTCGGCGCGCGCGAGCGCCTCCAGCCCGCGGCGCACGAGCACGAGGTCCCAGCGCGAGCGGTCCTGGTCGGCCAGCAGCACCGGTTCGCCGCCGGGGCCGACGCGCGCCGCCGCGCGCGATGCCTGCAGCTCCATCAGCGCGAGCAGTCCGTGGACCTCGGCGTCGCCGGGCGCGACGCCGGCGAGGACGCGTCCGAGCCGCAACGCCTCCTCGACCAGCTCGCCGCGCACCCAGCGGTCGCCGGCGCTCGCCGCGTAGCCCTCGTTGAAGATCAGGTAGACGACCTCGAGCACCGACACGAGGCGCTCGGCACGCTGCGCGGCGCTCGGCAGCTCGAACGGCACGCGCGCCTCCGCGAGCGTGCGCTTGGCGCGCACGATCCGCTGCGCGACCGTGCCCTCCTCGACGAGGAACGCGCGCGCGATCTCGGGGGTCGTGAGCCCGCCGAGCGCGCGCAGCGTGAGCGCGACGCGCGCGTCGACCGACAGCACGGGGTGACAGGTGGTGAAGATCAGCGCCAGCAGGTCGTCGCCGACCTCGTCGGGATCGAGCGCGCGCGCCGCCTCGACGTCGGCGCCGGGCGCCGCGCCCGCCAGCCGCTGCTCGGCCTCGCGCGCCAGCTGCTCGTGCTTGTGCGCGAGCCGGGTGGAGCGGAGCAGCTGGTCGATCGCGCGGTGCTTGGCGACGGCCATGAGCCAGGCGCCCGGGTTGTCCGGGACGCCCGACTCGGGCCACCGCTCCAGCGCCGCGACGAGCGCGTCCTGCGCGAGGTCCTCCGCGAAGCCGACGTCGCCGACCATGCGCGCCAGCCCCGCCACCAGCCGCGCCGACTCGATCCGCCAGACGGCCTCGATCGCGCCATGCGCGGTCGGCGCGCTCACGACTGCAGGGCCGCCTGGACCTCGGGCGGGAAGTCCTCCTGCTCCTGGACCTGGCGCACCTCGATCACGTCGCCCTGCTGCGCCGGGCAGCGCGAGGCCCACTCGACGGCCTCCTCCTTGGACTTCGCCTGGATCAGCCAGTAGCCGCCGATCAGCTCCTTGGCCTCGGCGAACGGGCCGTCGGTCACGCGCGGCTTGCCGCCTTCGAAGGACACGCGCGCGCCCTTCGTGGGCGGGTGCAGGCCGTCGAGCGCGAGCAGCGCGCCGGCCTTCGCGAGCTCGTCGTTGTACTTCCCCATCGCAGCGATGGCGTCGACCGGCGGGTCGTGCTGGAACTGCTCGTACTGCTCCTCGGTGATGCCCGGCAGCATGATCATCATGAAGCGCATGGTCGCTCTCCTTGTCGTCGTGGCGGGCGCTTTGCCCTGCCTCTACCCACACGACGAACGGGCGGCCGCCGAATCGACACGCCGGCGGGAATCTCTCAGCCGACGACGTCGAGGTCCTTCGGCAGGCCGTTGAGGACGCGGTGGCCGTCGTCCGTGACGAGCACGAGGTCCTCGATCCGCACGCCCAGCTCGCCCGGCAGGTAGACGCCCGGCTCGACGGTCACGACGTTGCCGGCGGCGAGCGTCGCCTCCGACGTCTTCGACAGCCGCGGCGCCTCGTGGATCTCGAGCCCGACGCCGTGACCGAGCCCGTGCCCGAAGCGCTCGCCCTCGCCCGCCGCCTCGATCACGGCGCGCGCGGCGGTATCGGCGTCGCGGCCGCTGACGCCGGGCGCGACCGCCGCCAGCCCGACGCGTTGCGCGTGCGCGACCAGCTCGTAGACCTCGCGCGCGCGGGCGCCGGGCTCGCCGGCCGCGAACGTGCGCGTGCAGTCCGAGCAGTAGCCGTCCAGCTCCGCCCCCCAGTCGATCGTGACGAGCGTGCCGGGAGCGATCTCCACGTCGCGCGGCGCGGCGTGCGGGAGCGCGCCGTGCTCGCCGTGGGCGACGATCGCGTCGAAGCTCGGACGCCGCGCGCCGAGCCGCTGCATCTCCCCCTCCAGCGCGAGCGCGACCGCGCGCTCGGTGCGCCCGGCCAGGCCCTCCTCCAGCACGTGCAGCAGGGCGGCGTCGGCCAGCTCGGCGGCGGCCGTGACGCGCGCGACCTCGTCGTCGTCCTTGACCGCGCGCAGCTGCTCGACGAGGCCGCCGGCGCGCACCAGCTCCACCTCGGCTCCGAGCAGCTCGCGCAGGCGGTCGAACTGCTGCAACGGGAGGTGCTGGTCCTCGACGCCGACGCGCACGTCGCCGCCGGGCAGCAGCCCGCCCAGCTCCTCGAACAGGTCGTGGTCGGCGATCGCGCGCTCGAAGCCCTGCACCTCGGTCTCGACCTGCGTGCGGTAGCGGAAGTCGGTGACGAAGCCGCGCAGCTCGGAGCCGACGAGCGCGAGCCCGTGCGAGCCGGTGTAGCCGGTGAGGTAGCGCACGTTGACGAGGTGGGTGACGAGCAGCGCGTCGAGCTCGCGCGCGTCCAGCAGGGCGGCGAGGCGGTCGCTGCGGGTGGTCAGGGCCGTCATGCCGCCAGCTCCTGCTTCAGCCGCGCGAGCGCGTCGCGGTAGCCGTCGGGGCCCTGGCCGGCGACGGTCGCGGCGCACAGGTCGGCGATCACGGACACGTGGCGCCAATCCTCGCGCGCACGGGGGTCGGACAGGTGCACCTCGACGGCCGGCAGCGCCGCGATCTCGACGGCGTCGCGGATCGCCCACGAGTAGTGCGTCCAGGCGCCGGGGTTGAGCAGCAGCCCGTCGACCGTGTCTTCGAGCCGGTGCAGCTCTTCGACGAACGACCCCTCGTGGTTGGTCTGGAAGAACTGGACGGTGAGCCCCAGCTCGCGCGCGAAGCCCTCGACGCGATGCTCGAGCTGCGCGAGCGTGAGGTCGCCGTAGTGGTCGACCGGGCGGCGGCCGAGCTGGTCGAGGTTGACGCCGTGCATGACGGCGATGCGGTTGCGGGCATTCGGGCTCACGCGGGCGCCAGCTCCCCCACCGCGGCGCGCAGCTCGCGGTCTTCGATCTGGCAGCCGGGCCGCACCTGGCCGGGCGCGTCGAGCAGCACGAACGGGACCGCCTCGCCGCTGCGGCGCTTCTTGTCGCGCGCGGTCGCCGCGATCAGCTCGTCGACGTCGAGGTCCTCGCCCAGGCGCGTCGGCAGCCCGCGCGCGGCGAGCAGCGTGGCGACCTCGTCGCGCAGCGCGTCCTGGCCGGACAGCCGCAGCGCGGCGAGCAGGCCGAGCCCGACCGCCTCGCCGTGGCGGTAGCGCGCGTAGCCGGTGACCGTCTCGATCGCGTGCCCGACCGTGTGGCCGAGGTTGAGCACCTGGCGCAGGCCGCCGTCGCGCTCGTCCATCGCGACGACCGCGAGCTTCGTGCGCGCGCACGCGAAGATGATCTGCGGGTCGGGGTCGGCGCCGGTGCGGACCCGCTGCCACAGGTCCCCGCCGGCGATCAGCGCCGTCTTGAGGACCTCGGCGTAGCCGGCTGCCGCCTCCTCCGGCGGGAGCGTCTCGAGCGTCTCGACGTCTGCGACGACGGAGGACGGCTGGTGGTAGGCGCCGACGTAGTTCTTCGCCTGCGGAAGGTCGACGCCGGTCTTGCCGCCGTACGCCGAGTCGACCTGCGCGACGAGGGTCGTCGGCACCTGCACGATCGGCACGCCGCGCTGGTAGGTCGCCGCGACGAAGCCTGCGAGGTCACCGACGACGCCGCCGCCGAGCGCGACGAGGTGGTCGTCGCGCGTCATGCCGCCCTCGCCGAGCGCCATCCACACGCGTTCGGCGGTCGCGAGCGACTTGTGCTGCTCGCCGGCGGGGATCTCGATCGTGCTCGCCAGCTCCCCGAGCGCGCTCACGTAGCGCGGGCCGACCTGGTCGTCGGTGACGCAGAAGCCCTGACCGGGGACCGGCGACAGCGGCGCGCCGAGGATCCCGCGCCCGACGAACACCGGGTAGTCGCCGGAGTCGCTCGTCGCCCACAGCAGGCGGGTGCCCTCCGGCGCGCGCGCGAGCGCGAGGATCGACGGCAGCGCGTCGTCGATCCGGTCGCGCTTGTCGGCCGGCAGCACGACGTCGGCGACGGCCATGTAGAGCGGGCGGCGCACGACGTAGAGGTCGCGGAACTCCTGCGGGTCGCGCGCGAGCGGGCGGCCGCGGCCGGCGGCGCGCTCCCACGCGACGTTGACGTCGACGTCGAGCAGGACGGTGATGTGGCGCTCCAGGGCCGCGCGGATGCGCTCGGAGTGCAGCGCGCCGCCGCCGAGCGAGAAGACGCCGCCGTCGGCGCGCTCGAGCATCTCCCCCACCAGCTCGGCCTCGATCGCGCGGAAGGCGGCCTCGCCCTTCTCGGCGAAGCAGCGGTCGATCGGCATCCCGATGTGCTCGGCGATCGTCGCGTCGGCGTCGGTCACCTGCAGGCCGAGCGCGTTCGCGAGCCGGCGCGCGGCCGTCGTCTTGCCTGCCCCCATGAAGCCGGTGAACACCAGCGCGCGGCCGGCGGGAGGCGCCAGCTCGGCGTGCGTCAGCGGCGCCACCCGATCCGCTCCTCGTACGCGCGGACGGCCTCGCGGACATCGTCGATGTGGTCCCCGCCGAACTTCGCGCGGTACGCGTCGGCGAGCACGTAGGCGATCATCGCCTCGCCGACGACGCCGGCCGCCGGGACGGTGCACGAGTCGGTGCGCTCGCGCAGCGCCTCGGCCGGCTCGTGCGTCTGCGTGTCGACCGAGCGCAGCGGCTTGGTGAGCGTCGGCAGCGGCTTCATCGCGGCGCTGACGACGAGCGGCTCGCCCGTCGTCATGCCGCCCTCCAGCCCGCCGGAGCGGTTCGTCTCGCGGTGGAAGCCGCGCTGCTCGGAGTGGAAGATCTCGTCGTGCGCCTGCGAGCCGGGGACCTCGGCGAGGCCGAAGCCGTCGCCGATCCCGACCCCCTTGATCGCCTGGATCGAGCACAGCGCGGACGCGAGCCGGCCGTCCAGGCGCTCCTCCCACGAGACGTGCGAGCCGAGGCCGGGCACGAGCCCGAACGCGACGACCTGAAAGACGCCGCCGAGCGACTCGTTCGCCTTGCGCAGGCGGTTGATCTCCTCGACCATCGCCTTGCTCGCGTCGGGGTCGAGGCAGCGCACCGGGGACTCATCGACCGCGTCGAAGTCGGCGACCGTGAGCGGGCGCGGCGGCTTGGGCGCGACGACGCCGGTGATGCGCGTGACGTGCGAGCGGACCTCGACGCCGAGCGCGCGCAGGAACGCCTTGCAGACCGCGCCGCCGGCGACGCGCGCAGCCGTCTCGCGCGCGCTCGCGCGCTCGAGGATGTCGCGCACGTCGGTCAGCCCGTACTTCCAGGTCCCGACGAGGTCGGCGTGGCCGGGCCGCGGCAGGTGCACTTCGGCGACGTCGCCCGCGACCGGCCACGGGTTCATCCGCTCCTCCCAGTTGGCGAAGTCGCGGTTGCGGACCTGCAGCGCGATCGGCCCGCCGAGCGTGCGGCCGTGGCGTACGCCGGCCGTCACGTCGGCGGCGTCGCGCTCGATCTTCATCCGCCCACCGCGGCCGTGGCCGAGCTGGCGGCGCGCCATGTCGGCGTCGATCGCCTCGCGGTCGAGCTCGAGGCCCGCGGGCAGGCCCTCGACGATGCAGGTCAGGCCGGGACCGTGCGACTCGCCGGCCGTGATGAGACGGAGCGCCATGGGGGCTTACAGATTACGGGCGAGTTGCCCGCGGCGGCGCGGCGGCGCGCCGCTCAGGGCCGCGCCGGGGCGAGCGCGGCGCGCGCGATGGCGGCGTCGGGCTCCGTCGCCAGCGCCGCGTGGGCCTTCGACTGCGACGTCGTCTGCTCGACGACGACCTTGTCGAGGTCCAGCTCGTACTCCGTCACCGAGCCGTCGGAGCCGGTGACGTCGAGGATCTCGGTCTGCCCCTGCTTCAGCTCGACCGACGTGCACGTCTTCACCGAAGGCGTGCAACGCCCGTCACCCTGCGGATGAACGTCGGAGGAGATCAAGAAGACGGCCGTCTGCTGGTCGGCGCGCATGCCGAGGAAGATCACGACGGGGTCGGTCGCGTTCGGCAGCGGCGTGAGCCGCGGCACGTCGTCGATGCTGCGCAGCGGCGCCGCGGCCCGCCCGAAGCGCACGTCGACGTGCGCGATCGCGTACGTCTTCGGCGGCGCGGACGGCGTACCGCCGGAGGGGACCGAGCTGCCGCCGTTCGAGTCGGTGCCCCCGGTCGAGCCGGACGAGCCCGTCGCGGGCTTGCCCCCGCTGCCGGACACCGCCGGCCCCGCGCTCGCCGGCTTCGCCGCCGGGAACTGCTGCTTGAACGGATCCTTCGCGTGGCCGCCGAGCGGCGCACCGCCCGCGACGGCCCCCGCGACGCTCACGACCGGCTCGCCGCCCGCGGCCGGTCCGCCCGGGCCCGACGCGGGCGCCGCGAGCGAGCCGGCCGGCTCGCCGCCGCTGCCCGCACCCGACGACGCCGGCGACTTCGCCAGCACGATCGGCACCGCCACGAGCGCCGCGACGAGCGCGAGCGCCACCGGCCACAGCCGCTTGTCGACGAGGTCGGTCCACAGGTCGCGCAGAAATCCCAGGCTCATCGGGCCGACACCGCCGAGGTCGCCGTGGCCGTCGCGGGGGCCGCCCCGCCGCCGGAGGTCGCGCCGCCGGAGCCGGCGCCCGTCGCGCCGGCGGCCGCGGGCGTCGCGCCGCCGGGCCCGCTCGGCGACGCACCGCCGGTGAGGCCCTGGTCGGACGGCAGCAGGTAGGTCGTCGCCGCGACCGACGCCTGGATGCGCGGGAAGCCCTGCGGCGCCGCGCTGAGCGAGATCCCGTCGAGCGTCATGAAGCGGCCGCTGACCGACACCTGGCGGTTGCGCACGACGAGGAAGCGCTCGAGCCGCCCGACGAAGTCGTCGAGCGAGAAGAACGAGCCGTCGAACGCGAAGCTGAACGGCATCGTCGGGAAGCCGGCCGCGCCGACGCTCGCGCCCGGCGGCAGCGTCGCCGTCGTCGCCTGCGTGGCGGCCGCGGGGGCCGCGCCGGGCGCGCCCGCCGCGGGCGCGGTCGAGGCCGGCGAGGGCGCCGTGGGCGGCGGCGGCGCGGCCGCGTCGGCGCCCGAGCCCTGGCCCACCTTCAGCGAGCGGAAGTCGATCTTCGTCGCGTCGGCGGCCGCCTGCACCTGCACGACGAGCGACGTGACGTCGTCGTCCGCGGGCACGGCGGTGCCGAGCTGCGCGACGGTCGCGTAGGCGTGCGCGTACCCGTGCTTGGCGGCCAGGCCCGCGGCGACGTCGGACAGCGCCTGGTCGAGCTGCTGGCGCTGGGTCGCGATGTCGCCTGACAGCTGCGACGCCTCCTCGCGCTGGGGCGAGAGGACGAGGAACCAGCCGCCCGCGACGAGCAGCGCGAGCACGACGACGGCGATCATGATGCGGTCGCGGCCGGTCACCGGACGTTGCTCCCCGTCGAGGACCCGACCGGCGCGGGGGTCGTGGAGGCAGCGGGCGTCGCGACCGACGACGACGCGGCGGCCGGCTGCGCGCCCGGCGTTGCGCTTGCGGCGACCGCGCTTCCGCCCGCGCCGCCCGCGGAGCCGGTGCTCGGCGAGGGAATCGCCGGCAGCGGCGCGAAGAAGATCACGAGGTCGAACTGCGGCAGGTTCGGGTGGCCGTGGCGGCAGTCGCCGCCGGCGCCGCCGGCCGCGCCGCCACCCCCACCGCCGCCGTTGCTGACGTCCTTGCTCGAGTCGGCGAGCGCGACGCGCTGGACGCCGTCGATCAGCCGCAGGCGCGAGATCAGCCGCACGACGCTGTCGTGGCTGGTCGTGCAGCCGGTCAGCTCGATCGCCGGGTTCGGCAGCGCCGAGCGCAGTGCGCTCGTCGCGCCGGAGTCGCCGCCCTCGACGCTCACGCCCGGCGCGACCGTCCCCAGCAGCGAGCTGAGCCACACGTCGTCCGGCATCACGCGCGCGAGCTGCGACAGCGCGCGGTGCCAGTCGAAGCGCGCTGCGCCGAGCTGGCGGATCGTCTGCACGCGCGCCTGCGCCATCGCGGCGAAGTCGCGGTAGGGCTTCGTCGCGTCGGCCTGCTGCTGCGCCGCGTGCGTCTCGGTCTGCAACCGCGTCAGCTGCGCGCGCCGGTCGGCGATCGCGTTGCTCGTCAGCACGTGGTAGGCGACCCCGGCGACGAGCGCGGCGAGCACGAGCAGCACGACGTACGCGCCGCCGCCCGTGCGCCCGCCGGCGCGGGTCGCGTCCCCGGGGATGAGGTTGACGGCGCGCACGAAGGATTACCTCCCCGGGGCATCCAGCCCCGCGTCCTGGTGCGGGAGCGCGAGCTCCTGCGAGCGGGCATCCCGCCTCCCGTGACCGTCCTCGCGCGGACCGGCATCGCGGCGGCGCGGGCCGGCGCCATTCGGCGCCTCCTCGACCGCGAGCCCCGCCGCCACCGCCAGCACGCCCCCGTCGGCGTCGCCGAGCGCGCCGGGGCGCGCCTCGGCGACGACGCCGGGCTCGACCGGCAGCCCGATCGCCGCCCCGAGCGCCGCGGCGAAGCCCGGGATCGCGACGGCGGTGCCGGTCAGCACCGCGCGCTGCGCGGCGAGCGCGCCCGCCTGCGCGTGGTGGTAGTCGAGCGAGTTGCGCACCTCGTCGGCGATCCGCCGCACGCCGTCGTCGAGCACGCGGCGCGCCTCGGCGACGATCTCCGGATCCCCCGCGACCGCCTCCGGCGGCGCCTCCAGCCCGACGTGCGTCAGCCACTGGCGCGCGTGCTCGAGCGTCAGCCCGCGCCGCTCGGCCAGCTCGGACGCGAGCGCCTCGGCGCCGCCCGGCACGACGCGCGTGAAGACGCAGGTCGTGCCCTCGGCGAGCGCGAGGTTCGTCATCCCGCTCACGCTCACGTACAGGGTCGCGCCGTCTCCGGCGGCATCGGTTCCGTGCAGCGCGCGGATCATCGCGAACGCCGACAGGTCGATCCCCGCCGGGCGCAGGCCCGCCTCGCGCGCGGCGGCGTGCAGCCGCGCCACCATATCGCGCCGCGCCGCGACGAGCACGACGCGCGTGCGCGGCCCCTCGGCGGTGTCGACGACGCCGAGCGAGGAGTGCTCGAGCACCGCCTGCTCCAACGGCATCGGGATGTGGTCCTGCGCGTGGAAGCGGACGGCCGCCGCGATCTCCTTCGCGTCGGTCAGCGGCGGCAGGTCGATCGTGCGCACCACGATCCGCTGGTTGGCGACGCCGAGCCGCACGCGCTTGCCGAGCCGGCTGCCGGCGAACAGGTCGCGCAGCGCCTCCGCGAGCGCCGGGCCGTCGGCGACCTCGCCGTCGCGCACGACGCCCGGCGCGAGCGGCGCGGTCGCGGCGCGCTCGACCGCGAGGCCGCCCGCGCCAGCGCGCACCTGCACCGCGGCGACGAGGCCCGGCTCGATGTCGAGCCCGACGACCGTCCTTGAGGATGTGCGTGCGCGTGGCATGGCGTGCGAAAGGCGGACGGCCGTGCCCCCGACCGTCCTTCCACCGCTACATCGGCGTCTCGGCGCACGAGGTTGAGCGTTGCGCGGCCCGCACGGCCACACGGTGCGCGCTGCGTGAACGCACCGTGATCGAGACGTGTCCGACTGAACACAGGGCGGTGACGCAACCGTCACGCGATCGGGCGCGCCGCCGGCCTACGGTGCCCGCGTCTCACCCCATCCATCCATCTCTGGAGGACCAATGCGCAAGCGTCTCGCCGGTGCCGCCGCGGCGCTCACCGGCCTTGCCGTCACGGGTGCGGCGATCGCCCAGATCGCCACGGGCGTGCCCGGGACCAACAGCACCGCCGGAGCGACCCCGAACCTCGTCGCGCCCGGCTGGGGGACCAGCCTCGTCGCGGAGGGCGTCGACCCGCTCGAGAACCCCGTCGGCGTCTTCACGACCTACGGCTACCTGAACGACAACAGCGACGTGCTCGCGCGCACGCGCACCGAGCCGGACGAGAACACCTACCTCGTCGCCGACGGGATCGGCGGCCCGACGGCCGGCTACGACTATGGCCGCCGCTTCCTGATCCAAGGCCACGAGAACGGCGGCGGCAGGTCCTACCTGACGCGCGTCAACCTCGACGTGCTCGAGCCCTCGCACCGCATCACGATGCTCAACACGCCGGCCGCCGACGGCACCACGGGCCTGTCGAGCATCGACGGCTCCAGCTACGACCCGTTCAGCGGCGACCTGCTGTTCTCCAGCGAGAACGGCGCGAACGGCTTCGTCGTCACGACAAAGCTGCGCTGGACCGGCACGACGCCGCCGCCGCTGCAGCGGCTCGACGGTTCGGTCGGCAACGCCGGCTACGAGGGGATCGCGCTCGACAAGCTCGGCGACGTCTACCTCGTCGAGGACACGGGCGGCAAGACGCTGACCGACAACGGCAACGCGACGACGGTCAAGCAGCCCAACTCGTTCGTCTACCGCTTCAAGCCGGCCGCCCAGGGCGACCTCGCGCACGGCCGCCTGCAGGCGCTGCAGGTGTCGGTCGACGGCACGCCGATCACCTGGCACGACCGCACGGTCGATCCGGTCGGCGCGCACGACGACGCTTTCGGCGAGCCGATCCGCCGCCTGCACGACGGCGAGACGCTGCGGGCGAAGTGGGTCACGGTCCACGACACGAGCGTCGACGGCACCGCCGCGTTCGACGCCAACGCGGCCGCGAAGGCGGCCGGCGCGACGCCGCTCAAGCGCCCGGAGAACGGCAAGTTCGTGCCCGACAGCGGGTTCCGCTCGTTCGTCTTCGACGAGACGGGCGACACCGACACGGCCGCCAGCACCTACCCGGGCGCGGCGGAGCGCGGCTCGTGGGGCGCGCTCCTGCGGATCGACATGCCGGCCGCCGGCGCCGACAGCGCGAGCGTCCGCACGATCGCGCTCGGCGACCAGACGCACAACTCGTTCGACAACGTCACGTTCCTGGACGACACGACGCTGCTGACGGCCGAGGACCGCGGTGACATGCTGCACGACGAGCTGAGCACGCTCGACTCGATCTGGTCCTACGACATCGCCAAGCCGTACGCGGCGATCGAGGCCGACGCGAAGCGGCTCGTCGCGCTCGGGCGCGACCCGGAGGCGAGCCCGACCGGCGCGGAGGACAACGAGCCGACCGGCCTGCTGGCGTCCGCCGGGTCGACGTCGATCGGCGACATGCTCGGCGCGCAGGACCCGTCCCACCAGCACGGGACGCGGATCTTCTTCACCGAGCAGCACGGCGCGAACCACACCTACGAGCTCGTGCCGCCGCGGCGCCACGGCCACGGGCATGGGCGGCGTTAGCTAGACGAAGGTCGAGAGGTACCAGTCGACGATCGCCGGGCCGGCGAGCAGCGCCACGACCCCTCCCGCAGCGAGGAAGGGGCCGAACGGGATGGCCGTCTTGCGTCCCCGCCGCACGCCGCGCCCGGCGATCACGACGCCGCCGACGAGCGCGCCGGCCAGCAGCGCGACGAGCAGCGCGACGGCCGCGTCGCGCCCCAGGAACAGCCCGAGCATCCCGGCGAGCTTCACGTCGCCCATCCCCATCCCGCCCGGCCGCGCAAGCGCCGTGGCGAGCAGGAAGCCGCCGGCCGCCGCGCCGGCGATCAGCTGCTCGGGCAGCGCGGAGGGCTCGGTCGCCAGCCCGATCGCGAGCGCGGCGAGCGCGCCCGCGGCGGTCAGCCGGTTGGGGATGATGCGGTGGTCGAGGTCGATCAGCGCGATCGGCACCAGCAGCACGACGAGCGCCAGCCCCAGCAGCACGTCGTGCGCGCCGCGCTGCGTCGCGACGACGGCGAGCGCGAGCGCGGCCGTCGTCGCCTCCACGAGCGGGTAGCGCGGCGAGATGCGCGCGCGGCAGTCGCGACAGCGGCCTCCCAGCAGCAGCCACGACAGCAGCGGCACGTTGTCGTACGGGCGCACCGCATGGTCGCAGCCGGGGCAGTGCGAGCCGGGCGCGACGAGCGACTCGCCGCGCGGCAGCCGCCACGCGACGACGTTCAGGAACGACCCGACGGCCAGGCCGCCGGCGGCGGCCAGCGCGAGCAGCACGAGTCCCTCGCCCATCGCCGTCACCCGACCTGCTCCGCGTAGCGCTGGATCCGCCACGACGCCTGCACCGGGTCGAGGAAGTGCGGCGGCTCGCGCAGCCGCAGGCGGTCGTCGTAGGTGTAGTTCTTCAGGTAGCCGGTCGCGATCTGCGAGCCGCTGCCGGTGCCGACCGGGCCGCGGAACTCCTGCGCGATCGTGCCCTTCACCGTCAGCGTCCCGAGCGGCGAGCCGCAGAAGTAGCTGTCGACCGTGAACGAGTGGTTGAGCGCGAGCAGCGCCGCGTCGACCTCGACGTTCGTCGGCGTGCCGGACGCGTTGACGCACTTGGTGTGGTCGGTGGGCGCGTTCGGGTCCGGGCTGACCGGGTGGTAGATGCGCACGAAGTTGTTGGCGATCAGCCCGAGCATCGGGTCGCCGCTGCGCAGGATCGAGTTGCGCACGATGATGTCCTTCGCGCTCGCGATCGTCAGGTCGGCCGAGTAGGTGCCGGACACGTACACGTCCGCGCAGCCGGCCGGGTCCGAGTACGGCGACAGCGGCTGGTAGGCGGTCACGCCGCAGGCGCCGTTATCGACGTAGACGACGCCGTTGGAGGGGAACGGGAGCGTCTGCGTCGTCGGGTTGAGGTTCGCGTTCGTGACGGTCATCGACGCGTTGTTGAGCACGATCGTCGTCGTGCCGGAGAACAGGTACGACGGTTCGACGACCTGCTTGAGCGACGTGTCCGACGGCGGCGGCGTGAGCACCGGCGAGTTCGGCTTCCAGGTGCCGAGGATGTTCGGCTGGCCCGAGCAGCCGCTGTTCTGGCGCCAGCCGGTCCCGGACACCTCGATGTTGTCCTGCGGCCCGCGCCCGAACGTCGGGCTGTTGCAGACGAGGATGTCGTCGTTGGTGTGCAGCGGGCCCTGGATCGTGTCGCCGCCGACGAACTGGATCTCGTTGCAGCCGACGGTCGTGGTCTTGAAGTTCGTCCAGGTCCCGTTGACCTGCTCCTCCCACGCGGTGTCCGGCGAGACCGGGTAATGCTGGTTGCTGCGGCCGTTGCGCCAGTAGCGCGGGCACGACGACGCGGCCCACGAGAGCAGGTCCGGGTGGTTGGACGCGACGAAGTTGCTCGCCTTCGTGCCGGTCCCGCTCTCGGTCGGGTAGCCGTTGGTCGACAGCACGTACCAGACCGGGTCCGACGTCTCCATGTCGGTGAAGTACAGGTAGTCGAGGAAGCTGCGGCGGCGGAAGGTCGCGACGATCTTGCGCTTGACGCCGTTGGAGAAGCCGGTCGAGCGGATGCTGAACGTGCCCGACTGCGGGCCGGTCGCGACGACCAGGGTCCCCTCCGGGTCGGCCGTGTCGCAGAACGTGTGGCCGTTGGCGGGGATCAGCTCGATCGCGTAGCTCGCGGCAGAGCCCGGCACCTGACGCGTCTTGAGCGGACTGGCGCCGAGCTGGTTGAGCGCCGGATGCGGCGGGCTCGGCGACGCGCACTTCGCCCAGTAGGCGTTGTCCTGCGTGAGGTGGAAGAAGTAGTCCTGCACGCCCGCCTCGGCGGCGGCGTACGCGCGCTTCTGGTCCTGGTCGTTGCGGGCGAGGCGGATGTCGCCGTTGGAGGCGGCGAAGGCGGCGACCCCCAACGCCATCGTGGCAGCCAGGACCCCGAGCACCACGATCATCGTGAAGCCCTCTTCGCCGGCCAGCCGGCGACGCAGCTTGCCGAGCGTCAGATGCACAGCGGCGAGTGGTCGGGGTCGGTCGGGTCGGCCGTGCGCACGAACACGTTGGCGGTGAACGGCTCGGCCGGCAGCTTCGAGACGCCGCGCGACGGCAGCGCGCCGAACGCGACCGTGATCTGCACGACGCGCGCCATGTCGGTCGCGCTGAGCGGGACCGCGAGCAGGTTCGCCGGGCGCACCGGGTTGGCGGCGTTGAACGAGTAGTAGGTGAAGAACGGGATCGTCGTCGCGCCCTGCGTCTGGTTGACGAGGCTCGTCGCGATCACGCGCGTGCGCGACGGGGTCGCCGCGAACGTGTACGGCGGGTTGCCCGACGACGGCGAGCCGGTGTAGTCGCGCTCGGTGAGCGTCCCGCCGGAGAACGTGAGGTCGCGCTTCTGCGGCACGAACGTCGTGTCGGCGAGATCGGCGTAGAACGTGACATGCGAGCCGTCGCCGTAGGTGACGGCGGGATAGCCGGGACCGAGGCAGACCTGCGAGCGCAGCTGCTGGACGACCTGCTCCATCGCCGTGCGCCCGCGCGCGACCATGTCGCTGCGGTCGTCGACGCGCGTCTGCGCGTGCAGCGCCGCGTCGAAGATCGTGAACGCCGCGAGCAGCACGATCGTGCCGATGACGGTCGTCATCAGCAGCTCGACGAGCGTGAACCCGCGCTGGTCGCGCAGGCGGGCGAGCCGCCGCGTGCCCGCCCGTACGCGGTCGGGCCGCCGCCCGATCTCGCGCGCGCGGTCGCGGTCGTGCCGCGGGTGCGGGCGGCGGCCGGTCACGGGCACGTCCCAGTCGCGGCGCCGGTCATGTCGAACGTCGCCGAGGAGACGGGCACGCCCGCCGCGGCCGTGTTCGAGACGCTCCCGGTCTTCTTGCGCCCGGCCGCGTCCTGCACGCACACGGCGTACGGGCCGTACGGGAGCGCGCGGTCGGTCAGGTAGCCGTCGGAGCCGGTCGTGCGCGCCGTGACCGCGTTGCAGCCGGCGCCGGTCGCGGTCAGCTTGACGGTCGCGCCTGACTCCGGCGTCGCGCCGAGCATCACCCGCAGGTCGACCGGCGGCTCGCGCAGCGTCACGCTCGTCGCGCCGCCCGGCGCGACCGTCACGAACTGCTGCGGCTGGCCGTACGCGTTCGGGTCCGCCCCGGCGCAGCTGCCGGCGTAGGCGGCGTACGGGTCGCTGTAGGGGAAGACCGGAGTCGACGGGAACGACGAGTGCGGCTGGCCGTCGCCGTAGGGGCCGAGCGGCACCGGCTGGTGGGAGGTGACCAGCGTGAAGCTCGTGCCGTTGGCGGCGACCGGCGTTCCGCCCGCGCCGGTGAGCGTCTGGTAGACGGCCTGCGCCTGGCCGCCGGCGTCGTAGTCGAACGCGAGCGTCGTCGTCGCCTCCCCCACGACGCCGGCCGGCTTGCTCGGCTGCGCGACGCCCTGCCCGTCGACATAGCCCGACTTCGACAGCGCGACCGTGTAGCTGCCGACCGGCAGGTAGCCCCACAGCACGCAGCCCTGGGCGTTCGTCGTGTCGGCGTACGCCTGCGGGCCGGACAGCGAGACGCTGACGCCCGGCACGCCGGCGCTGTTGCGGTCGCGCACCTGCACCGCGAGCGAGCCCTGGTTGGTCCCGAACGAGCCGCTCGGCGGTGCGACGATGCTCTCGATCGCGACCGGCTTGATCGTCATCCCCGGCCAGGTGACGGTCGAGGAGATGCGCAGGTAGCTGGCCTGCGCGCTGCCGCTCGTGCAGCTCGCGGCGCCGGTGCCGTCGGTGATCCAGCTCGCGGCCGAGTTGATCGTGTAGGCGACGTTGCCGACCGTCTGGGTGCTCGTGGCGCGGTAGTTCGACAGCTCGGTGACGGCCATCGCGCGCATCCGGTCCTGGTCCTGCTGGGCGATGTAGGTCGCGACGGAGCGGTGCTTGTTGATGCCGGAGGTCGCCGAGGCGGCGTCGAGCCCGAGGTAGACGCCGGAGGAGACGAGCACGACGAGCAGCGCCGAGACGATCACCTCGATCAGGCCGAAGCCGGCCTCGTCGGCGCGCAGGCGGGCGGCCGCGCGGCGCGCCCGGCACCGCGCGTCGGCGGCGCGGCTCAGGGCATGCTGCGATCGGGGTCGTTCGCCCATCGCCGGGTGCATCGGCGCCCTCGCGCGCGGGATTGAGCGGGCGGCGCGTGCTCGGACATCCGTTGAGCGGGGGCGGCTCGCGGGCCCGCGCGCGGGAGCGCGGGCCGATGCCGGTCGGGATGCCGCCGCGCACGTCCGCACGCCGCCTCGCGCCGCTGGCCGGCGCGCTCGCCGCCCTCGCGCTGGCGCCCGCGGGCGCCGCCGCGACGTGCTCGACGAACCTCGCGCCGGTGCTGGGCAGCGGGTCCGCCGGCGGCACGAACACGGTCTGCGCGCAGACGGACCTGACGGTCAACCCGAACCCGGTCAACCCGGGCGCAGCGGCGACGTTCGACGGCACCGGCTCGACCGGCGCGAACGGGCCAGGCGACATCGCGTCGTACCACTGGGACTTCGGCGACGGCACGAGCGATGTCACGGCCAGCGCCACGACGACGTACGACTACGCCGGCGTCCGCGGTCGCTACGTCGCGACGCTCACGACGTTCGACGCGAGCGACCAGCCGATCGCCAGCTCGGCGCCCGTGACCGTCTACGTGAGCGCGATGCCGGCCGCGGCGTTCACGCCGCAGTCGGCGACGGTGCGGCCCGGCGCGTCGCTCCACGTGGACGCGAGCGGCTCGAGCGCGCAGGGCGGCTCGATCCAGAGCTATCACTGGGACTGGGGCGACGGCATGACGACCGACACCGCCTCGGCGACCGCGTCGCACACGTTCGCCGCCGACGGCGCCTCGACCGGCGTGACGCTGACCGTGACGAACGACATCGGGCTCGCGAGCGCCCCCATGACGCACCCGATCACGGTGGTCGACCAGCTGCCGGTGGTGCAGCTGGCGGCGACGCCCGCGACGGTGGACGTTGGCCAGCAGGTCTCGCTGAGCGCGGCGGGCTCCGCTGATCCCGACGGCGCGATCGCCGAGTACCGCTGGGACCTCGACGCCAACGGCTCGTTCGAGACGACGACCGGGACCGGCACGTCGGTGACGGCCGGGCCGTTCCCGAACGCGGGCGTCATCACGTTGCGGGTGAAGGCGATCGACGACAGCGGCGAGGCCACCGTGCGGGGTGTGAACGTGACCGTGGTCGACCCGACGGGCGGGACGGGGGCCGGCGGCTCGAGCGGAGGCGGCGGCTTGGGGTCCGGATCGGGCTCGGGCGGCTCAGGCTCGAGCGGCTCCGGCTCTGGCTCCGGCGGCTCAGCCGGCGGCGCCGCGGGCGCCTCGGCTGGCGACCCGTTCGTCCTCGGCCTGTCCGGGACCGCGATCCAGCGCCTCGCCGCCGTGCTGCGTCACGGCGTCGGGTTGAAGGCGCAGGCCAACCGCCTCGCGACCGGCACGCTCACGCTCACGATCTCCGCGAGCGACGCGCGCAAGCTCCACCTCGCCCCGCGCAAGAGCCGCAAGCCCGTCGCGATCGGCACGCTGCGCATCTCCCTGCACCCCGGCCGCGCCACCAAGCCGGCGGTCAAGCTCACCCGCAAGGCCGCCCGCGCCGTGCGTCACGCGAAGCTCCGCACGCTGCGCGTCACCGTCAGCGGCACCCTCGCCGCCGGCCCCGAGCGCACGACGGCGCTGCGCGTGATCCTGCTGCGGCGCTGAGGCGCGGCGGCGCGCTACGCGCCGAGCCCGCGCCGCTCCGTCTCGCGCGCGAGCCGGTGACAGCTCCGCGATGCCGAGCGCGTCGAGCACCGCCCGAACGGCGTGCGACCGACCGGCGAGCTCGAGCAGTCGCTCCGTCGCTGCGGGATGGTGAGCGTCCCGCCGATCGATGTGCGCGCGGATAGGCGCCCGTGAGCGCTCCGGCGGTGCGCTCGATCGCCGCCCGGCGTGCAACACCCCGTGTCTTCGAGTCGCCGCACGCAAACGGGGCGGGCCATCCGGCCCGCCCCGGGTGCGGCTTGGGATGTGGAACGAAGCGCGTTACCAGGTTCCGCCGGCGTTGCAGCCGCCGGTGTTGACGGGCGCGCAAGTCCGCGAGACGCTGCCGTTGGCGGCGCGGACGATCTTGTACGTGACGCCGGCCTTCGACGGCACATCGACCTCGTAGCTGTTGTTCGTCGCAGCCGGGACGGTCGGCTGGTTGCTCGAGTCGGGCACGTCGTTGAGCGACACCTCGATCGCCTGCAGCGCAGCGAGCGTGCCGGCGTAGGCGTTGTTGTCGGTGAAGTACGTCTCCTCCGCCGTCTGCATGTTGCGGGCGAAGCTCTTCGCGCTCGCGTCGTTCGCCTTGTTCTTCTGCGAAAGGAACGACGGGATCGCGATCGCGGCGAGGATGCCGATGATCAGGATGACGACGAGGAGCTCGATGAGCGTGAAGCCTCGCTCGTCCCCGACCCGGCGGCGCAGTGCGTGCAGCATGGATCCTCCTGTGAGACCTTGGCTCTACCTTGATGTCGCCAGATCCACGTGAGTCCTGCGGCCCTGCCACCTACTCGGCTCTGGCACGACCTGGTATCGGCACCGCGAAAGCCGATGTTGAGGTGCGCTGGACGTTTGACCGACGTCTTGCAGGCGCTCAGCCGGCCGCCCGGGCGGCCTGCGCCGCCTCCTGCGCGTCGCGGCCGGGCTGGCGCTTCCCGCTTCCCCCGCACCACGGGCACGGCTGCTCGCGGCGCTCGCCGCCGAGGCCGGAGATCACCGTGCCGGTCCCGCGGCAGGGCCGGCAGGTCGTCTCGTCGCGTCCGCTGTCGTTCGTCTCGGCCATCGTCGGCGCGCGAGGGTAGCAGCGCGCGTCAGCGCCGCGCCGCCAGCGCGATCCCGTCGCCGACCGGCGTGACCGTCGCGACGAGCGCCGGATGGCTCAGCAGCCGCCGGTTGAGCGCGCGCGCGTCGGCGATCTGCTCGTCGGTCCAGTGCCCGTCGCTGCGTCCCTCCGCGACCGTCCCCGACATCAGCACGTTGTCGATCGCGACGAGCCCGCCGCGGCGCAGCAGCGGCACGATCAGCTCCAGGTACTCGGCGTACTCGGACTTGACGCCGTCGACGAACGCGAGGTCGAACGGCCCCTCCAGCTCCGCCAGCCCGGCGCGCGCGTCGATCAGCCGCAGGTCGACGCGCCCGGCCAGCTCGGCGCGGCCCAGGTAGCCGGAGGCGGCGGCGCGGCGCTCGGGGTCGATCTCGAACGAGATCAGCTCGCCGCCCTGCGGCAGGGCACGCGCGAGGTGCAGCGTCGAGACGCCGATCGCGGTTCCCACCTCGACGATCCGCCGCGCGCCGATCGCGCGCGCCAGCACGTGCAGCAGCGCGCCGCCGTGCGGGTCGAGGATCGGGATCCCGTCGCGTGCGCCGTGCGCCTCCATCTCCGCCAGCAGCGGATCGGGGGCCGGACGGATCGCGTCGAGGTAGTCGCGGACGGCGCCGGTGACGATCATCGTCCGACACCCTAGAGGGCCGCGCAAACGTGCCGCTTTGCTGAGCAAAGCTTCACCATTGCTGTGCGCCGTGAGCGCACCCACTCCCGCACGGTTAATCGGAGGGTGGGAGCGCCCGTTGGGAGGCGGGCGGGAGATACGCACGGACGCGGCCAGCAGCGGAGCCGATCGTGGCGTTCTGGCGTTCGAAGTAAGCGCAACGTATGAGTGCGCGGGCCGCGCGGGGCGCGCACGGCAGAATCCCTCGCAGTCATGCGAGTCCTGATCGTCGACGACGACCGCGCGCTGCGCGACGCGCTGCGCCGCGCGCTGACGCTCGCCGGCTACGAGATCGCGACCGCGGACGGCGGCGAGGAGGGGCTCGCGCAGGCCGCCCGCCGTCCGCCCGACGCGATCGTGCTCGACCTCGGGATGCCGGACGTCGACGGCCTCGAGGTGTGCCGCCGCCTGCGCGCCGCCGGGGACCGCACGCCCGTCCTGATCCTGACCGCGCGCGACGCGATCGAGGACCGCATCGACGGCCTCGACGCGGGCGCCGACGACTATCTCGTCAAGCCGTTCGACGTCGGCGAGCTGAAAGCGCGGCTGCGCGCGCTGATGCGCCGCTTCTCGGGCGCGGCCGAGCACCCCGACGGCACGCTCGCGTTCGAGGAGCTGCGGCTCGACCCGGCGCGCCACGGCGTCGCGGTCGACGGGCGCACGGTCGAGCTGACCCGCACCGAGTACCAGCTGCTGGAGCTGCTGATGCGCAACCCGCGGCGCGTGCTCGCGCGCGACGTGATCTACGACCGCGTGTGGGGCTACGACTTCGGCCCCGCCTCCAACGCGTTGCGCGTCTACGTCGGCTACCTGCGCCGCAAGCTCGAGCAGGCGGGCGCGCGGCCGCTGATCCACACCGTGCGCGGCGTCGGCTACGTGCTGCGCGAGCCATGACGCTGCGCCACCGCATCGCCGCCGTCGCCGGGCTCGCGGTCGCGCTCGCGGTCGTCGCGGCGGCCACGATCATCTACGTCGCCGTGCGCTCGGACCTGCGCGGCGAGCTCGACCGCGCGCTGCACGCGCGCGCCGCCGAGCTGACGCGCGGGCCGGCGCCGTCCGACGGCGACGAACGGTCGGGGCCCGAGCGGCGCGCCGGGCCCGGCGACTTCCGCCCCGAGCAGCTGCGTCCCGACGACGACGCGGCGCGCTACGGCGGCGCCGGCGGCTACGCGCAGTACGTCGCGGCCGACGGCGACGTCGTCACGCCGCCGGGCGGCGGCCGCGCGCTGCCGGTGGGCGCCGGCGCGCTCGCGCTCGCGCGCGCCGGCCGCGGCTCGCAGCTGGCCGACGTGACGGTGCGCGGCACGCACCTGCGCGTGCTGACGGTCGCGGTGCCGCAGGGCGGCGCGTTCCAGGTCGCGCGGCCGCTGACGGAGGTCGACCACGAGCTCGAGCGCGTGCTCGCGATCCTCGCGCTCGTCGGCGCCGGCGGGGTGGCGCTGGCGGTCGCGCTGGGGGCGGTCGTGGCGCGCACCGCGCTCGCGCCGGTCAGCCGCTTCACGCGCCGCACGGAGGCGCTGACGGCCGCCCCTGACCTGTCGGAGCGGATGGAGGTGACCGGCAGCGACGAGCTGGCGCGCCTGGCGGCCAGCTTCAACACGACGCTCGACGCGCTCGAGCGCTCGGTCGAGGCGCAGCGCCACCTCGTCGCGGACGCCTCGCACGAGCTGCGCACGCCGATCGCGAGCCTGCGCGCGAACGTCCAGACACTCGAGGAGGCCGATCGCCTGCCGCCGGCCGAGCTGGCGAGCCTGCGCGCCGACATCGTCTCCGAGCTGGACGAGCTGACGGCGCTCGTCGGAGACGTGGTCGAGCTGGCGCGCGGCGCCAAGCCGGGCGCCGCGCTCGACGACGTGCGGCTCGACGAGATCGTCGCGTCGCTGGTGGAGCGCGCGCGCGGGCGCGCCGGCGCCGACGTGCGCTTCGAGACGCGCCTGGAGCCGTGCGTCGTGGCGGGCGAGCCGGACCGCATCAGCCGCGCGGTCTCGAACCTGCTCGACAACGCGCGCAAGTGGAGCCCGGCGGGCGGGGTCGTGGAGGTCGCGCTGGAAGCGGGCGGGACGCTGACGGTGCGCGACCACGGCCCGGGCTTCGCGACCGAGGACCTCCCCCACGTCTTCGAGCGCTTCTACCGCGCCGACCGCGCGCGCGGGATGCCCGGCTCCGGACTGGGCCTTGCGATCGTCCGCCAGGCGGCCGAGGCGCACGGCGGCCGCGTCGAGGCGGACAACGCGCCGGGCGGCGGCGCGCGCGTGCGCGCGCGCTTCGGACCGCCCGAGACGGTGCCATCGGCGACCGACGTCGGTCGTCGGGAAGGATCCCGCCGCAACGGTGTCCTTTGAGGCAGCCTCGAACGTCCCGCGAGGCTCTCGAGGGGGATTCGGGGGCGGCGGCCGGGCTTGGGATGCCGCCGCCCCCGCCTCCGCCCCAAACGCGAAAGCGAGCCGCGCGCGCCGGCCCTACTTGATCGCGTCGTAGACCTTGAACAGCGGCATGTACATCGAGACCACGATGAAGCCGACGATGCCGCCGATGAAGATGATCATCACCGGCTCGAGCAGGGACGTGAGACCCTTGATCGCGGCGTCGACCTCGTCCTCGTAGAAGTCGGCGACCTTCGCGAGCATCGTGTCCAGGGCGCCGGTCTCCTCGCCCACGCCGACCATCTGGGCGACCATCCCCGGGAACACCGGCGCCTCCTTCAGCGGCGCGGCGATCGTGCCGCCGGACTTGACCGACTGGGTCACGTCGTCCATCGCGCGCTCGACGACGCTGTTGCCCGCCGTCTTGCCGGTGATCTCGATCGCCTGCAGGATCGGCACGCCCGAGGAGATCAGCGACGACAGCGTGCGCGACCAGCGCGCGAGCGCGACCTTCTGCACGACGTCGCCGATCCGGAACGGGAAGTGCAGCCGCAGACGGTCCCACTGCGGGCGCCCCCACGCGGAGCGCTTCCACTGGCGGAAGCCGATCACCACGGCCGCCACCCCGCCGATCAGCAGGTACCACTGGCCCGTCACCAGATGCGACAGCGTCACCGTGAACTGCGTGATCGCCGGCAGCTTGCCGCCGAACTGCTTGAAGACCCCAACGAACACCGGCACGAGGAACGCGACCAGCGCGAGCAGCACGATGATCGCGAAGCTCACGATCACCGTCGGGTAGATCATCGCCGACTTGACCTGCCGGCGCAGCGAGTCGTCCTTCTCGAGCTGGTCGGCGACGCGCAGCAGCGCCTCGTCGAGCCGCCCGCCCGTCTCCCCCGACTCGACCATCGCGACGTACAGCGGCGAGAAGACCTTCGGGCTGCGCGCCAGCGCCGCGGAGAACAGCAGGCCCGCCTCGACGTCCTTGCGCACGCCGACGATCGCCTCGCGCAGGGGCTTGGAGCCGGTCTGCTCCTCCAGCACGTAGAGCGCGCGCAGCAGCGTCATGCCCGACGCGACCATCGTCGCCAGCTGGCGCGTGAGGATCGTCAGGTCGGCCGCCTTCACGCGCTCGAACAGCGTGACGTCGAGCTCCTTCGAGCGGTGCTTGGCGCTGATGTCGACGACGACGAGCCCGCGCGCCTTCAGCTGGTCGGCGACCGACTGCTTGGACTCGGCCTCGACCTCGCCGCGCGCGGCGCCGCCCGCGAGGTCGATCGCCTTGAAGACGTACGTCGCCATCGCCCGCTACACCGTCGCGTAGGCGCCGTCGGGCGCGGACTGCACGCCGCCGCCGCCGAGATCGAGCAGCCGCCGCAGCTCGTCCGGCGTCGAGGAGCGCGACTCGGCCAGCTGGCGCGTGATCCGCCCCGCCCGCACGAGCCCGGCCAGCGCCGCGTCCATCGTCTGCATCCCTTGCGCGCCGCCGGTCTGCAGCACGCTGTAGATCTGGTGCGTCTTGCCTTCGCGGATCAGGTTGCGCACGGCCGGCGTCGGCACGAGCACCTCGGCCGCGACGCAACGCCCGGCGCCGTCGGCGGTCGGCAGCAGCTGCTGGGTGACGACGCCCTGCAGGCCGACGGCGAGCTGCACGCGCACCTGCCCCTGCTGGGAGGCCGGGAAGACGTCGACGATGCGGTCGATCGTCTGCGGCGTGTCCTGCGTGTGCAGCGTGGCGAACACGAGGTGGCCGGTCTCCGCCGCGGTGATCGCGGTCGAGATCGTCTCCATGTCGCGCATCTCGCCGACGAGGATCACGTCCGGGTCCTGGCGCAGCGCGGCCTTCAGCGCCTCCGCGAACGTCGTCGCGTCCGAGCCCAGCTCGCGCTGGTTGACGATGCACCGCTTGTGGCGATGGAGGAACTCGATCGGGTCCTCGATCGTCATGATGTGCTCCTCGCGCTGCTCGTTGATGACGTCGATCAGCGACGCGAGCGTCGTCGACTTGCCCGAGCCGGTCGGGCCCGTGACGAGCACGAGCCCGCGCGGCCGGTTGGCGAACTCGGCGACCGCGGGCGGCAGCCCGAGCGACGCCAGCGGCGCGATCTCGAACGGGATCAGGCGGAACGCCGCGCCGAGCGCGGAGCGCTGGAAGTAGGCGTTGACGCGGAAGCGCGCGCGGCCGGGGATCTGGTAGGCGAAGTCCAGCTGCCAGTTGGTCTCCAGCTTCTGGCGCTGGTCGTTGGAGAGGATCGAGTAGACGATCTCGCGCGTGTCGGTCGGCGTCAGCGTCGGGTAGCCCTCGACGGCGGCCAGGCGCCCGCGCACGCGCACCATCGGCGCCGCGCCCGCCGTCAGGTGGAGGTCCGAGGCGCGCCGGTCGACGACTTCCAGCAGCAGCTCCGCGAAGTCGATGTCCATCTTGCGTCCTATCGGCAGCGGTGGCGGGGCGCCTTGAGCCGCGGGCCCGGCCGCTACGTCGTGCCCGTCACCCGCGCGACCTCGGCGATCGAGGTCAGGCCGGCCTTGACCTTCTCGAAGCCGTCGTCGCGCAGGCGGCGCATGCCCTCGCGCAGCGCGAGCGCGCCGATCTCGTCGGCGGACGCGCGCGCGAGCACGAGCGAGCGGATCTCCTCGCTGACGACCATCACCTCGTAGAGGCCGACGCGGCCCTTGTAGCCCATCCCGCTGCAGCGCCCGCAGCCGACCGGCTCGTAGGCCTCGAGGTCGAGCGAGACGTTGAAGCCGCTGTCGCGCAGCACGCTCGCGGGCAGGATCACCCGCTTCTTGCACGTCGGGCACAGCGTGCGCGCGAGCCGCTGGGCGACGACGCAGTCGATCGCGGAGGCGACCAGGAACGGCTCGATCCCCATCTCGATCAGGCGCGTGATCGCCGTCGGCGCGTCGTTCGTGTGCAGCGTCGAGAGCACGAGGTGACCGGTCAGCGCGGACTCGATCGCGATCTGCGCCGTCTCGCCGTCGCGGATCTCGCCGACCATGATGATGTCGGGGTCGGCGCGCATCATCGAGCGCAGGCCGTTCGCGAACGTCAGCCCGGCCTTCGGGTTGACCTGCACCTGCGTGATCCCCTCCAACTGGTACTCGACCGGGTCCTCGATCGTGATGATGTTCTTCTCGGTCGTGTTGAGCGTCTGCAGCGCGGCGTAGAGCGTCGTCGACTTGCCCGAGCCGGTCGGCCCGGTCGCCAGCACGGCGCCGTAGGCCTGGCCGATCCCGCGCTCGAAGCGCTCGCGCTCCGCGTCCTGCATCCCGAGCCGGTCGAGCGAGAGGCTCGCCTGCTGCTTGTCGAGGATGCGCATCACGAGCGACTCGCCGTAGACGCTCGGCAGCGTCACGACGCGGATGTCGACGTGGCGGCCGTCGACGCTGAGCGAGACGCGGCCGTCCTGCGGGACCCGCTTCTCGGCGATGTCGAGGTCGGCCATGATCTTCGCGCGCGAGACGACGCCGGCGACCATCCGCGACGGGATCGTCGTCGAGACGCTGAGGACCCCGTCGATGCGGAAGCGGACGCGCAGCTCCCGGCCGTCGGGCTCGAAGTGGATGTCGGACGCGCCGCGCTCGGCCGCCTGCGCGATGATCGAGTTGACGAGTTTGACGACCGGCGCGTCGTCGGCGGACTCGTGCAGCTCGACGACCTCGGCGTCGTCCTGCTGCTCCTCGTCGGCGTCGACCGCGTCGCGGACCGAGTCGCCGAAGTGGTCCAGCCGCGAGACGAGCGTCGCGATGTCCTCGCTGGAGGCGACCGCCGGGCGGACCTCCATCCGCGTCAGCATCGCGATGTCGTCGACCGCGAGCACGTTGGCGGGGTCGGCCATCGCGACGAGCAGCGTGCGCTCGTCGAGGAAGCTGACCGGGACCGCCTCGTAGCGCTTGGCCGCCGCCGAGTCGATCAGGTTCGACGCCGTCATGTCGATCGTGAAGACGGTCAGGTCGAGGTGGTCGAGGCCGTAGCGCTCGCCGATCGCCCTGGCGAGCTGGTCCTGGGTGATCGTGCCCTGGTCGAGCAGCACGCGCTCGGGGGGCTTTCCGGCCGCGCGCGCGGTCTCGACCGCCTGGTCGACGGTCTCGCGCGTCGCGAAGCCGAGGTCGACGAGCACGTCGGTGAGGAAGCGGCCCGAGCCGCCGCGGCGGCTGGGCGGCGTGATCCCGTCCCACTCGTGCTGGTCGAGCTTCGGCGCGAGCGCGCCGTCCGTGGGGGCGTCGCCGGGGCCGAGGGCGCGGAGGTGGCCTCGGCCGGCCGCGGGTCTCGGGGGCTCGGGCGTGGGCGGCTGCGCGGGCGTGCGCGGGGGCTGGGACGATGGCGACGGCTCAGGCGAGGACCGCGAGGGGGCGGACTCGCGCTCGGGCTCCGGCGCGGGCGGCTCGGCTCGGTCGGCGGCCGCGGGCGGCGGCTCCGGCGCGGGCGGCTCGGCTCGGTCGGCGGCCGCGGGCGGCGGCTCCGGCGCGGGCGGCTCGGCTCGGTCGGCGGCCGCGGGCGGCGGCTCCGGCGTCGGCAGCTCCTCTCGGCCGGCCGGCTCCCCCGGCGGCTCGGGCTCGACGGGGTCGCCCGACCGCATCGCCGACCACTCCGGCGGCAGCTCCTCCGCCGGCGGGGTCGCCCCGAACGGGTCGAACGCCGGGGGAGCGACGTTTTCCTTCGGCATAGACGACGAAAAACGTCGCTCGTCGGGCGCGGACGGGCCGGCCGGGCGCTCAGGCGGCGGCGTCGCCGCGGGCGGCGGCGCGGAGGACGTCGAGGGGGGCGGCGTGCCCGGTCCAGCGTTCGAAGCTCCGGGCTCCTTGTCGAACCAGGACTTCAAGGCCGTCCACCACCTCGGCGCCGGCCGCGCGCGCGGCGCAGGCGAGCGCGGTCGGACGCGCTCCGTACACGAGATCGACGAGACATGGGTACCCGCGAACAGCATCGGCGTCCAGCGGGAGCTCCTTGAAGGGGTCCTGACCGGATTGCAATCCCACTGACGTCGTGTTGACGAGCAGGTCGGCGGGCTCGGCGGTGTCGACGACGCGCCCGCCCAGCTCGGCGCACAGCGCCTCGGCGCGCGCGCGGGTGCGGTTCCAGACCATCACGTCCGCGGCGCCGACGTCGCGCAGCGCCCACACCGCGGCCCGCGCGCTGCCGCCCGCGCCGAGCACGAGTACGCGCGTGCCCGCCGGGTCGCGCGGGAGCGCGTCGATCAGGCCGGGCGCGTCGGTGTTCTCCGCCTCGATGCGGCCACAGGGGCCGAACGTGAGCGTGTTGGCGGCGCCGATCGCGCGGGCGCGCGGGGTCGCCTCGTCGGCGAGCGCCAGCGCCGCCTCCTTGTGCGGGATCGTCACGTTCGCGCCGAGGAAGCCGGCAGCCGGCAGCGCCCGCACCGTCTCGGAGAACAGCTCCGGCGGGACCGGCAGCAGCTGGTAGCGCCAGCCGGTCAGCCCGAGCGCCGCGTAGCCGGCCTCGTGCATCGCCGGCGAGCGGCTGTGACGCACGGGCCAGCCGAGGACGCCGGCTACCGGCACGCGAGCCCCCGCGCCGCCCGCGGCGCGCTCGCGGCTCGCCGCCAGCGGATTGGCTCGCCGGCTCGCGCGCGCCGGTCAGCCGCCTCGTCGTGCACCGCGCGCCGGCGGGCGCGCCGCTCCCTCAGCACTTCTCCGGCGACCTGCCGCCGGCCTTCGCGCGCGCTGCGTTGTACGCCGCGACGTCGCGCTGGAACTGCGCGTCGGTCGACGAGAACGCGTGCTCGCCGCATGTCCCCGGCTTGACGACGTAGAACAGGTACGGGACGTGCGCCGGGTGCGCAGCGGCCTTGATCGACGCGAGGCCGGGGTTGCCGATCGGTCCCGGCGGCAGGCCCCGGTGCGTGCGCGTGTTGTACGGCGTCGGGCTCGCGAGCTGCGAGGCGGTGAGCGGCTTCGTCCAGTCGTTCAGCGCGAAGCGCAGCGTCGCGTCGATCCCGAGCGGCATCCCGTCGTGCAGGCGGTTGTAGATGACGGCCGCGACCAGCGGGCGCTCCTTCGCGACCGCGACCTCGCGCTCGACCATCGAGGCGATCGTCAGCACATCGAACGGCGTGAGGTTCTTGCGCCGCGCGGCGCGCAGGTCGACGCTGCCGAGGTTCTGCCGCAGCGCCGCGAGCTGCTGGGCGACGAGCGCCTGGACGCCGGCGCCGACGCGCAGCTGGTAGGTGGCGGGAAACAGGAAGCCCTCGAGCGTCGCGCTGCGCGGGGCGCCGAGGCGGTGCGCGTCGAGCAGCTTCGAGCGGCGGCTGGCGGCGAGGTAGCTGCCGCGCAGCCCGTCCTTGCGCGCGAGCACGGCGATCTCGCGGCGACTGAGCCCCTCCGGGATCGTGACCCGCACGACCGGCGGCGGCTTCGGCGCGGTCGTGAGCGCCGTCAGCGCGGCCGCATAGCTCATGTCCCTGCGCAGCGTGAACGTGCCGGAGCGCAGCTTGCCGCGGTCGCCCGACAGCTGCGCGCGCAGGCCGAAGAAGAACGACGACGAGATCACGCCCTCGCGTTCGAGCTGGTCGCCGATCGCGCTCGCGCTCGCGCCATGGGGGATGCGGACGACGACCGGCGCGCCGCCTTTGCCCGCGAACGGCTGGAAGAGGGAGACCAGGAACCAGCCGGCCGCGATCGCGAGCAGGAGCACCGCGACGGCCGCGATCCGGCCGCGCAGCCGCCGCGGGCCGCCGGCCGCGCCGCCCATGCCGCGGCGCGGGCCGCCGGGGGGAGGCGGCGAGTCGCCGGCGCCGCCACCGCGGCTGCGGCGCCCGGGGCGGCGCGGCCCGTGCAGGTGCATCCGCTCCAGCGCGCTGACGCGTCTCGTGCCGAGCGGCTCGTCGTGGCCGCGCGCGAGGGCGTGCGCTGCGGTGGCGGGCTCGGCAGACGGCATTGGGTCGGCGGTCGCCGCTTCTGCACCCGCCTCCGCCCGCGGCTCGACGCGGTCGGCTCGGCTGGCGGCGGGCGGCTGCGGCGACGCGTCGGGCGTGGCCTCGACCGGCGACGCGGTCGCGGTAGCGGCGCGATCCTCCTCAGCCCATTCGAGCGCGACGTCGTGGAGCTGCGTCGCGTGCGGGTCGGCGGCCGGCGGCGGCTCGGCCGCGGCCGGCTCCGGCGGCAGCGGGCGACCGGCCTTCAGCGCGCGGCGGCGCTCGCGCTCGCGGCGCGCGGCCTCGCGTTCTTCGGGCGTGCGCTCGCTCATGCGCCGCCGGCCTCGCGGTCGTCGCCGGACCGGCGGTCGTCGTCGAGCGCGCCGGCCTCGGGCTGCCCGCGGTCCGCGCCTCGCGCGGGCGCGTCTGCCGCCTCGTGCCCGTGGCGCACGAGCCAGTCCTCGAGCAGGACGGCGGCGGCGCGCGAGTCCTCGCCCGCGGCGCCGGCGCCTCCGCTGCGCGCCGCGATCCGCGTCGTGAAGCGCTCGTCGTAGAGGTCGACCGGCACGCCGGCGCCGAGCCGCTCCCCCAGCCGCGCCGCGAACGCGCGCGCCTCGGCCGTCTGCGGCGTGTCCGCTCCCGACAGCCCGAGCGGCAGACCCACCACGACGCGGCCGACCTCGCGCTCGCGCACGAGCGCCTCGAGCCGCGCCAGCCCTCGCCGCGACCCCGGCCGCTCCACCACGTCGATCGGCGTCGCGAGCGTCCCGCTCGGGTCGCTCAGCGCGCAGCCGCAGCGAGCCGATCCGTAGTCGAGCGCCAGCACGCGCATCAGCCCGCCAGGGCCGCCTCGATCGCCGCGCGCGCCGCGTCGATCGCGGCCGGCAGCTTGTCCGGATCTCGGCCGCCCGCGCGCGCCATCGTGTCGCGGCCGCCGCCGCCGCCGCCCGTCACCTCGGCCGCGACCTTCACGATCGCGCCCGCCTTGACGCCGCGCTCGACCAGCGACGGCGCGACGCTCGCGACGAGGTGGACTCTGCCGTCGGCGATCGCGCCGAGCACGATCGCCGCGTCGCCGAGCTTCGCGCGCAGGCGGTCGGCGAGGTCGGGGAGCGACTTGGGGTCCTCCACGCTCACGGCGGCCGCGAGCAGGGAGGCGCCGGAGACGTCGGTGGCGGACGCCAGCAGCGCATCGAGATGGCCGGCGCCGTTGGCCCCTCCCCCCTTCCGGGCCGCCTTCTCCAGCTCCTTCACGCGCTCCCGCAACTGCTGGACGGCGCTTGGAACGTGCTCGGGAAGCGACCGCAGCTCCTCCGCCGCCTCGCGCAGCACGCGATCGTGCTCCAGCGCCAGCTCCACCGCGACCGGTCCGGTGACCGCCTCGACGCGCCGCACGTTCGCGGCGCTGGAGGTCTCCGACAGGATCCGGAACAGCCCGATCTCGGCCGTCGAGCGGACGTGCGTGCCGCCGCACAGCTCGCGCGAGAACGAGCCGTCGCCGACCTCGACCATCCGCACGACGTCGCCGTACTTCTCGCCGAACAGCGCCATCGCGCCGGCGGCCTTCGCCTCGTCGAGCGACGTCGTGCGCCAGCCGACCGGATGGTTGGCGACGATCCAGCCGTTGACGTCGTCCTCGACCGCGCGCAGCTCGTCCGGCGACAGCGCCGCGCCGTGCGTGAAGTCGAAGCGCAGCTTGTCCGGCTGCACCGCCGAGCCGGCCTGGCGGACGTGCGTCCCGAGCCGGCGGCGCAGCGCCGCGTGCAGCAGGTGCGTCGCGGTGTGGTTGCACTCGGTCGCGTGGCGCGCGGCGCGGTCGACGACGGCCCGCACCTGCTCGCCCGCGCGCAGCTCGCCGACCTCGGGCGCGAGCACGAGCACCTGGTCGGAGCCGCCCGCGAGGCGCAGCACGTCCTCGACGCGCGCGCGGCAGTCGCCGCCGAGACACTCGACAACGCCAGCGTCGGACACCTGCCCGCCGCCGGCGGCGTAGAAGGGCGACTCGCGCAGCTTGACGAGCAGGTGGCCGTCCTCGGCCTCGACGGCACCGACGCTGGTCGACTGCTCGGTCGTCTCGTAGCCCGTGAACGCGCTTGCGAAACCGGCGCCGGCTGCCAGCTCGCGCGCGCGCTCGCGCAGCGCGTCCGCCGCCGCGCCGCCGCCCTCGCGGCCGCCCCGTCCGCCTGCGCGCGCCCGCGCGCGCTGCTCGCCCATCAGGCGCTCGAAGCCGGGCTCGTCGATCCCGAGCTCGTGCTCGGACGCGACGTCGCGCGTGATGTCGATCGGGAAGCCGTACGTGTCGTGCAGCTGGAAGACGTCCTCGGCGCCCAGGCCCTCCTCGCCCTGCTCGCGCGCGCGGGCGATCAGGTCCTCCAGCAGCCGCATCCCCTGCTCCAGCGTGCGCCCGAACGACTCCTCCTCGCTCGTGAGCCACTTGCGGATCGCGTCGCGCTGCTCGTGCAGCTCCGGGTAGGAACCCGCCATCGTCTCCTCGACGACGTCGGCGAAGCGCGGCAGGAAGCCCGGCTCGAAGCCGAGCGCACGGCCCTGCTGGATCGCGCGGCGCATCACGCGGCGCAGGATGTAGCCGCGCTCCTCGTTGGACGGCACGACGCCGTCGGCGATCAGGAACGTCATCCCGCGCGTGTGGTCGGCGAGGATCCGCATCGCGCGCGTCGTCGGCTCGTCGGCGCCGTACGTGCGGCCGCTCAGCTCCTCGCTCAGCGCGATCAGCGGCGCGAACTGGTCGGTCTCGAAGACCGACTCCTTGCCCTGCACGATCGCTGCGAGGCGGTTGAGGCCGAGGCCGGTGTCGATGTTGTTGGCCGGCAGCGGCACGAGAGTGTCGGGCGGGTCCTGGTCGTACTGCATGAAGACGAGGTTCCAGAACTCCAGGAAGCGCTCGTTCTCGCCGCCGGGCAGGTCGTCGGAGGCGCCGAAGTCGAGGCCGCGGTCCAGGTACAGCTCGCTGCACGGCCCGCACGGGCCGGTCGGCCCCGCCTGCCAGAAGTTCTCCGAGCGCGGGCACTCGACGATCCGCTCGCGCGGCAGGCCGATCTCCCGCCACAGCGCGATCGCCTCCTCGTCGGGACCGACGCCGAGCGCCTCGTCGCCGCCGAAGACGGTCGCCCAGATCTTGTCGGGGTCGAACCCGAAGCCCTGCGTCGCCAGCTCCCATGCGAACGCGATCGCGCCCTGCTTGAAGTAGTCGCCGATCGAGAAGTTCCCGAGCATCTCGAAGAACGTGAGGTGCCGGTGGGTCGTGCCGACGATGTCGATGTCGACCGTGCGAAAGCAGCGCTGGCAGCTCGTCAGCCGCGCGTGGGGCGGCTGCTCGGCACCGAGGAAGTACGGCTTGAGCGGGTGCATGCCGGCCGTCGTGAGCAGCACGCTGGGGTCGAACGACGCGGGCACGAGCGACGCCGACGGCAGGCGGCGATGGTCGCGCTCCTCGAAGAACGACAGGAACCTGCTGCGGATCTCGTCCGAGCTGCGCGGCATCGAGAGGGCAGTCTAGATGGGACGTGGCGCCGCGGCAGGGCGCGGGCGGCGGCGCTCAGGCGACAGGCAGCGCGAGCGGCTCGGCGGCGGGCGGCCCGGCGGGCTCCGTCGCAGCGGCCGGCGCGGGCGCAACGATCGTGGCCCAGCCGACGATCAGCTCGCCGTCGAGCAGGCAGGCCAGCTGGCCGGGCGCGGCGCCGTCGACCGGCGCGCCGAGCTGCAGCCCGGCGGCGCGGTGCGCGCCGGCGGCGGGCGGGTCGCCGCCGTCCTCGCCGAGCAGCCGCGCGGGGATCGCCTTGCTGCGGTAGCGCAGCTTGACGCGGTCGACGCGCGCGCCGTCGCGGTGCAGGCGCAGACCGCGCAGCGCGACGCGCGTGGTTTCGAGCTCCTCGCGCGAGCCGACGACGACGCGGTTGGTGCGCGCGTCGGTCGCGAGCACGTAGAGCTGGTGCGGCGTGCCGAGCCCGAGCCCTCTGCGCTGGCCGACCGTGAAGGCGTGGTGGCCGCGGTGGCGGCCGAGCACGCGACCAGTCCGGTCGACGATCTCGCCGGAGTTGTCGTCGATCCCGCCGTGGCGGCGCAGGAAGGCGGCGCGGCTCGTTCCGGCGAGGAAGCAGAGGTCCTGCGAGTCCTGCTTGCTCGCGACGGGCAGCTGGGCCTGCGCCGCAAGCGTGCGGACCTCCGGCTTCGTCAGCTCGCCGAGCGGGAAGCGCAGGCGCGCGAGCGTCTCCGGCTCGACGGCCGAGAGCATGTAGGCCTGGTCCTTCGCGGGATCGGCGGCGCCGCGCAGCAGCGGGCCGGCGGGGTCGTCGTGCTCGGCGCTGCGGGCGTAGTGGCCGGTCGCGAGCGCGTCCGCGCCGAGGCGGCGGGCGAGCTGCAGCATCGCGTCGAGGCGGACGTGGCCGTTGCAGCGGATGCACGGGTTCGGCGTGAGGCCCTGCGCGTGCTCGGTCAGGTAGGGGTCGACGACGCCGGCGCGGAACGGCGCGCGCAGGTCGAGCGTGAAGTGCGGGATCCCCATCCGGTGCGCGAGCCCGCGCGCGACGCGGACCGCCTGCGCCGAGCAGCACGAGCGCTCGCCGTCGCTCGCCTCGTCCGCCCACAGCTCGACGGTGACCGCGAGGACGGCGTCGCCGTCCGGGCCGCTGGCGGGCGGCGCGTGGCCGGGCGGCTGCGCGTCCGGCCCGGCGGGCACGGTCGGGCGCGCGCCGTGCGCGCCGCGCGCGCAGAGCAGTGCGGCGACGGCGCTGTCGACGCCGCCCGACATCGCGACGAGCGTGCGGCCGGCGGCGGGCAGCTGCGCGGCCGCGTGCGCGGCGGTGCCGAGCGCGCGCGCGAGCGCGTCGGCGACCAGCTCGGCGGCGTGGAGCTTGCCCGGGCTCAGCCCGCCCAGCTCCTCGGCGATCTCGCGCGCGCCGATGCGCGCGACGTCGAGCAGGGGCGCGCCGGCGACCAGCTCGACCGCGGCGCTGCCCGCCGCGAGCGTCGCGCCGCAGCCCTCTGCGACGTAGCCGGCGTCGGCGACGCGCGTGCCGTCGTGCGACAGCGCGAGGCCGAAGCGCACGACGTCGCCGCACGCCTTCGTCCCGGCCACGCCGTCGGCCGCGCCGCCGGAGCCGTCGCCCGGAAGCCTCCCCCGCCCCCGCGGCGAGGTCAGATGGTGCTCGAACCGCTCGGAGTCCACCGCGCGAGTGTAGTCGGGGCGCCAAGCCGCAACCTGGAGTAGCGCCGACGCTTAGTCCAGCTTATATGCTAACCTGGAGTACAGCCATGGGCTATTCCGTGAAGCGCCGCTGGAAGCACGATCGGTCGCTGCCGATGGATCCGCGCCACCGGGCGCCGTTCGATTACGAAGCGTACGTCCCCGACGAGATCGCCACCCTCGACCCGCCGCTTCCCAGCTCCACCGCGCGCGTCCTGCAGGAGGCCGACGAGGCGGTCCGCGCGCTCAACCACGAGCTGCCCGGCATCGCCGCGCTCGACGCGCTCGCGCGCCAGCTGCTGCGCCAGGAGTCGGTCGCCTCCTCGCGGATCGAGGGGCTCGTGCTGTCGCATCGGCGACTCGCGCGCGCGGCCGTCGCCGACGCCGACCAGCACCGCGACACGACCGCGGAGTCCGTGCTGGGGAACATCGCCGCGATGGAGCAGGCGATCGCGGTCACGTCGGAGGCGCCTGCGATTCGCACCGGCGACATCGTCGACATCCATCGCACGCTGTTGCGCGAGACCCGCGACGCTCGCATCGCCGGCGTCGTGCGTGAGCGCCAGAACTGGATCGGGGGCAGCAACTACTCCCCGTGGGGAGCGGCGTTCGTCCCGCCGCCCGCGGACGAGGTCCCGCGCCTGATGGACGACCTGGCCGCGTTCATGACGCGAACGGACCTCCCCCCGACGCTCCAGGCCGCGATCGCGCACGCGCAGTTCGAGACGATCCACCCGTTCGCGGACGGCAACGGCCGCGTGGGCCGCTGCCTGATCCATGTCGTCTACCGCCGCGCCGGCCTGGCCCCGCGCTACGTGCCGCCCGTCTCGCTGACGCTCGCCACGCGCTCCGACGCCTACGTCGACGGCCTGACGGCGTACGGCGACGGCCGCGCCGAGGACTGGTACCTCGACTTCGCGCTGACGGTCGTGGAGTCCGGCCGCGCGGCGCGCGAGCTGGCGCGCGAGATCGACGCGCTCGAGGAGCGCTGGATCGAGCAGGCCGGCCGGCCGCGCAGGGGCAGCGCCGCCCGGCGGCTGATCCAGATGCTCCCGGCGCAGCCGGTCCTGCGCATCGGCCACGCGATCGAGCTGACCGGGGCGAGCAGCTCGGCGGCGCATGCCGCCGTCAACGAGCTGACCCGCGCCGGCGTGCTCCGCCAGATCAGCGTCGGCAGGCGCAACCGGGCGTGGGAGGCGACCGGCCTGCTCAAGCTGCTCGACGGCTTCGAGCGGCGGCTCGCCTTGCCGCTCCCGGACGACACGCGGCCTGTCCGTCACGCGCCTTTCGTCAACTGATCGACCTCCTCGTCCAGCACGCGCCAGCCCGCGAGGAAGTGCTCGCGCGCGGCCGGCGCCAGGCGCTCGAGCGTGCGGCGCAGGGGGGCGATGCGGGTCTGCATCCAGGCCGCGACCTCATCGGCGTGGTCGGGGTGCAGGCGCACGAGCGTGCGGCGGCGGTCGCGGTCGTCCTCGACCCGCTCGACGATCCCCGCGCGGCTGAGCTCGCCGACCATCAGGCTCGTCGTCGAGACGCTCAGGCCGATCCGCTCGGCCAGCTCGGAGACGCTGAGATCCCGCTGCAGCGAGGCCATCACGAGCACCGGTCCGTGGCGCGGGCCGAGCGAGACGCGCTGCGCCGCCTCGACCAGTACATTCGGAGGGTCGCCACCGCCGCGCTTGAGCGCGGGCAGCACCCGGCCGAGCAGCGCCACCAGCTCGTGCAGGTCGTGCTCGACGCCGGTCGGGTCCGCGTCCGGCCGTGCGGCCTTGACAGCCATCGCTCCTCAGCTTACTTTGAACTTCAAAGCTTTCGCCGCTTTGAGGCTTTTGCCAGCGTACCTCGTCGATCGGAGCAGCTCCGTGGACTCCCGCCAACCGCACCCCGCCCCCAGCCAAGGCCTCGTCGCGCGCCTCGCGCGCTGGGTCGTCACGCACCGCCGCTGGGCGGTCCTCGGGTGGGTCGCGACGCTCGTCGTCGTGATGGCGCTGTCGGGCGCGGCGAAGCCGAAGTACTCGCAGAGCTTCTCGCTGCCCAACACCGAGTCCCAGCGCGCGATCGACCTGCTCAAGCGCCAGTTCCCGGCGCAGGCCGGCGACAGCGACCAGATCGTGCTGCGCGCCCGCAGCGGAACGATCGCCGACCCCGCGATCCGCGCGCGCGTGGCGCCGATGCTCGCGCAGGTCGCCAAGCTGCCGCACGTCGCGAGCGTCGCGAGCCCGTACGACGCCGGCGGCGGCGCGGCCGCGATCTCGCGCGACGGGCGCACCGCGTTCGCGACGGTCGCGTTCGACACGCGCGCCAACGACCTCTCGAAGGCCACGATCCAAAAGGTCGTCGACACGGCGCGCGCGGCCGGCTCCCCGGCGCTGCAGGTCGAGCTGGGCGGCTTCGCGATCCAGCGCACCGAGCAGCAGAGCTTCGGCGTCGCGAGCGTCGTCGGGCTCGCGGCCGCGGTGATCGTGCTGCTGCTGACGTTCGGCTCGCTGATCGCGATGGGGATGCCGATCCTCACCGCGGTCGTCGGTCTCGGGACGGCGTTCGGGGTCATCGGGCTCGTCACCCACCTGATCGACATGCCCGACGTCGCGACCGAGCTGGCGGCGATGATCGGGCTCGGGGTCGGGATCGACTACGCGCTCTTCATCCTCACCCGCTTCCGCGAGGCCTACCGCGGCGGGCTGAGCGTCGACGACGCGGTCGTGATGGCGATGGACACGGCCGGGCGCGCAGTCCTGTTCGCCGGCCTGACGGTCGTCGTGGCGGTGCTCGGCATGGTGCTGCTGGGGGTCGGCTTCCTCGTCGGATTGGCCGTCGCGACAGCGATCGGCGTCTTCCTGACGCTGCTTGCGGCGCTGACGATCCTGCCCGCGCTGCTGTCGCGCTTCGGCGAGCGGATCGGGCGCCCGAGCAAGCGCGCCGCGCGCCGGGAGGCCGCCGGCGAGGCGCACAGCGCGAGCTTCTGGGCGCGCTGGGCGGGGATCGTCGCGCGCCGCCCGTGGCCCGCGATGCTCGCCGGGCTGGCGATCGTGCTCGTGCTCGCGTTCCCGGCGCTGTCGATGCACATCGGCCAGAGCGACGCCGGCAACGATCCCACGAGCCACACGACGCGGCGCGCCTACGACCTGCTCGCGGAGGGCTTCGGCAAGGGCTTCAACGGGCCGCTGCAGGTCGTCGCGCAGCTGCCGCGCGCGGGCGACCGCGCGGCGCTCGCGCAGGCGCAGGCCGCGCTGCGCGCCGACCCGGACGTCGTGCGCGTCTCGTCGCCGGCGCTGAGCCCGGGCGGGACGACCGCGACGCTGCAGGCGTTCCCCCGCTCGGCGCCGCAGGACGCCGCCACGACCGACCTCGTGCAGCGCCTGCGCGACGGCGCGCTGCCGCCGATCGAGCGCGCGACGGGCGCGACGCTGCTCGTGACCGGCTCGACCGCGATCGGCGTCGACTTCTCGAGCGTGCTCGCGTCGAAGCTGCCGCTGTTCATCGGGCTGATCGTGGGCTTCGCGGCGCTGCTGCTGCTCGTCGTGTTCCGCTCGCTCGTGATCCCGCTGCAGGCGGCGGCGATGAACGTCCTCTCGATCGGCGCGTCGCTCGGCGCGGCGGTCGCGATCTTCCAGAAGGGCGTGCTCGGCGGCGCGCTCGGGATCCAGTCGGGCCCGATCGACGCGTTCATCCCGGTGCTGCTGTTCTCGATCATCTTCGGGCTGTCGATGGACTACGAGGTGTTCCTCGTCTCGCGCATCCACGAGGAGTGGGTGCGGCGTGGCGACGCCCGGCGCGCGGTGTCGCGCGGGTTGACGGCGACCGGCCGCGTGATCACGGCCGCGGCGACGATCATGATCTGCGTCTTCCTGAGCTTCGCGCTCAACCCCGACCGCGCGGTGAAGCTGTTCGGGCTGAGCTTCGCGATCGCGGTCTTCGTCGATGCGTTCGTCGTGCGCAACCTGCTGCTGCCGGCGACGCTGCAGCTGCTCGGCAAGCGGACCTGGTGGCTGCCGGGCTGGCTGGACCGGCGGATGCCGCACCTCGCGATCGAGCCGCCGGAGCTGGCGCGGCAGCCGGCGGCGTCGAGCAACGGCACGGATCCCGAGCGCGAGCTCGAGCGCGTCTAGCGCGCGACGACGTCGGCGAGCCGCTGCTGAATCTCGAACCGGTCGGCGAAGCCGACGATCGTGGTCGCGCGACCGTCGCGCGCGACGATCACAGTCGTCGGCGCAGTCGTGACCTGCACCTCGCGCGTGATCGCGCCGAAGCTCGACAGCCGGCCGATCGGGACCGACAGCGTCAGCGCGCGCCCGCCGAAGCGCGAGACGTGCGCCAGCTCGCCGGCCAGCGCGCGGCTGTCGGCCGCGCCCAGGTCGACGAACGCGATCGCGATCGCGCGGTGGCGGCGCAGCGCGGCGCCGACGGCGGCGACCTGGCGGGCGAGGAGAGGATCGGCACGGTGCCGCGCGGGCGTGGGCGCGCTGCGATGCGTACGCGGCGCCACCACGGGCGTCGCGCGGGTCGCCGCAACCGCGGCGCGCGGGGGCGCCGCGGATCCGCCGCCGCCCCCGCCCGCGTCCGACGGCTTCGGGCGCAGCGCGACGAGCCACGCGACGGCGAGCAGCACCGTCGCGCCGAGCAGGATCTGCATCGGTCGCGAGACCTGGGACATCCCTCCCTATCTCGGCAAACCGCGCCGAGAGGGTTAGCAGCGGGGTTGGCAGGCCACGGCGGCGGCGGCGATCGAGCTGCCCTGCCCGCGCCGCCGCGCACCGCGCCTACGCGGCCGCGACGGTCCTCCCAACCTCGGGCGATCCGTTGGTGGCGGCCGATGCGGCAGTCGACACGGGGGCAGGGGTTCCCGCCGTCGACCGCTGCAGCTCACGTCTCACCAGCAGCTCGTCTCCCACAGGCGGGAACGCGTCCAGCCGCCGCAGCTCGAATGTCGCGCGCGACAGGCGCGCAGCACGCTCGCGCCGGACGTTCAGGCGCTTGAGCGGGGCAGGGAAGTCGGCAGAGATGAGCATGGGGGCAAGCTATCCCGCGCCAACTCCCGGGGCATCGGTGCGCGTCCGTGCGCCACGCGCGAGAACTACGGATCCGGCGTGCGTACGTTTCACGACGCCGCGATTGGGTCAACGACGCTTGACCGATCACGGCAATTTCACACGCGTGCCGTACGCCGCTGTGAAGGTTTCAGTTGGCGCGTTGGCGCTCACTGGTCGCAGACGTCCCTGGAGGCACCATGAAGGCTCTTGCTCGCACGCTGTGCGCATGCACCGCGTTGGCTGCCGGCATCGCCGGCACGACACCCGCGCCTGCCGCGACCCTGCGCGGGCTCCCGCGCGGCGCGAAGGAGGACGTCGCCAAGCGCACCGCGTTCTCGTCGACCTACGCGCTGCCGAACGGCTCGCAGGCGGCCGTCGTCTCGGCCGGCCGCGTGAACTTCCGCGACGCGCATGGGCACTGGCGTCGGATCCAGAACCGCTTCGTGCACGGCCGCTCCGGCACGCTCGCCAGCGCGCCGGGACCGCTCGCCGTCACGATTCCGGGCGACATCGACCAGCGCATCCAGGTGGCGGACGGCACCCGCTCGATCGCCATGCAGCTGCTCGGCGCGCACGCGCCGGTGGCGCTGAACGGCGGCGACGCGCACTTCGACGGCGCGTTGCCGGGCGTGGACGTCACCTACGCGATGAACGCGGGCGGCCTGAAGGAGACGCTGGACGTCCACGGCGACGACGCGCCGACGGCGTTCCGCTTCGCCGTCACGCTGTCGCCCGGCTTGCGGCTCGGCGATCGCGGGGCCGGCCTCGCGGCGATCGACGCGAGCGGCAAAGCGGTCTTCGCGATCCCGCCGGCCGTGATGTGGGACCGGAGCGCCGGCCCCGCGGGCGCCCGGCCGGTCCCGATGTCGTTCGAGCGCGGCCATGGCCGCGAGCTGATCGTGCTGCGCCCGGATACCGCCTGGCTGCGAGCGCACGCCGCGACCGGCACGGTCGTGATCGACCCGACGATCACCCTCGATACCGACGCCAGCAACCTCCTCCCCGGCGAGACGCCCGTGTGCGGAATCCGCTCGGACTTCCCGGTCCAGCCGTCGGGCTGCAACACCGGGCTCGTCGGTCGGCTGAGCGGGGTCGAGATGCGCTCGCTGATGCGGTTCGACCTGTCGACGCTGAGCCGGGCGCAGATCGTCTCGGCGACGCTGGATGGCGACGTGCTCCAGGCGGTTCCCGGCGTCCACTTCCTCGCCCGCCAGCTGACACAGCGATGGGACGGCTGCGTGAGCTGGACCGCCGCCACGATGTTCGGCTCCGAGGACCTCGACTGCCAGATCGTCAACGCCTCGTGGGGCGCGCCCGGCGGCGACGTCACGTCGCGCGAGCAGGCGACGTTCACGACGACCAGCGCCGGCTTCGACACGCTGAACGTGGATCTGACGGCGATGACGCAGGATTGGATCGACCATCCGGCCGCGAACTTCGGCCTGATCCTGACGGCGCAGGACACGAGCAGCTCCCCGATGTCGATCTCCGTCGGCAACGACGAGACGTTCACCCCGCCGCGGCTGATCGTCGTCACCTCGCCCGAGCTCGGCAAGCCCGCCGGTCACGAACTGAAGGAGCAGGCCCTCACCGACCGGCTCTCCCTGATCCACGACGTCGGCACGGGCAACGTCGTGCTGCAGGGCCGGGACATCCAAGTGGCCAGCCGCGGCCTGCCGTTCGCGCTGACCCGCACCTACAACAGCATGTCGAGCCGGATCGGCGTGTTCGGCCAGGGGATGACGAGCAACCTCGGCCTCGACCAGCGCATCGCGCAAGTCAACCCGGCGCTGCCGGCAAGCGACCCGGAGTCGGCCGTGACGTTCGTCGACGACGCGGGTCGCAGCGTGTACTTCCTGCCCGGCACGGCGTCCGGCGGCACCACCCAGTACACCGCGCGCACGTCCGACTACTCCGGGCATCTCACGCATCTGGCCGACGGAACCTGGACGCTCGTCGAGCGCGACGGCACGACCCGCGCGTTCGACTCCGGCGGGTTCCTGACGACCGTCGCGGACAAGGACGGCAACGCAACGCGGATCACGTACGGCGCGTCGCCCAAGCGGCCGACCACGCTGACCGACTCCCAAGGCCGCGACTACGCGATCGCGTACAACGGCGACGGGCTGATCGCGACGATCGCCGACTCGACGGGCCGGGTCTGGAGCTACGGGTACACGACGAACGGCACGAAGCGGATGATCAGCTCGACCGATCCGGCGAATGGGATCACGAGCTACGAGTGGTCGTCCGCGATCGATCGCGTCGTCACCCCCGCCGGGCGCATCACGAAGCTGACGTACGGTGCCGACGGGCGTGTCGCGAGCATCACGCGCGTCACGAACCGCACGACCGAGGCCGGCGACACGACCGCGATCACGTACACCGATCACCCCTGTGTCGGCTGCGGCGGCGAGACCGACATCCCGCTCATCGACGAGCGCGGCCACCGCTGGCTGTACCACGTCGATCCGGACGGCCGGGCGTCCGGCGTCGCTCCTCCGGCCGGACCGGGAACGTCGCAGGCGTTCAACGGCGCGGGGCAGTTGACGGTCAGGGTCGTCGGCAGCGCACGCTGGAGCACCGGGTTCGACCCGAGCGATCCCTTCCACGTCACCGGCACGACCGATCCCGTCGGGGTCCACGACGCGGAGACCTACGACCCCGCCCACCCCGACCAGGTCGCCTCGACGACCGACGAGCTCGGGACCAGGGTCACGTACGGCTACGCCGACGCGTCCGCCGACCCGGCCGCCGGACGGCTGTCGACCGCTTCCGTGACCGGGCTCGGCGCGATCTACCAGTACGCCTACAACGCCTTCGGCGAGCTGCAGCACGTCACGACGGGAGCCGGCAACCCGGTCGTCGACTACGGCTACGACAACGCCGGCCAGCTCACGAGCGTCACCCGTCCGAGCCCGCGCGGGAACGAGACGATGAGCTACGACGCGCTCTCGCGCCTGCAGGTCGACACCGACGCGGCGCTGCGCTCGCGCACGATCAGCTACGACAAGCTCGACCGCCCGACGCTGATCTCCTACTCCGACGGCTCGTCGATCGCCTACGAGTACGACGCCGACGGCAACAGGACGAAGCGCACGGTCACCCCCGCGAGTGGGCCGGCGCAGGTGACGACCTGGGGCTACGACGACAAGGGCCGCCTCACCGACCAGACGCTGCCCGGCAACGTCACGACGCACTACGCGTACGACGCGACCGACAACCTGACCTCCGTCACCGACGCCGGCGGCACCGTGAGCTACGGCTACGACGACGCGAACCGGCTCACGTCGGTGACCGAGCCGCCGGTCAACGGCCAGGCGCAGGTCACGACGATCGGCTACGACGCCAACGGCTACCGCTCGACGATCGCCACGCCGAACGGCCGCACGGTGACGTACACGTCCAACGCAGCCGGCCGGCAGACGGCGATGGCGCTCGCGCCCAGCTCCGGCGGCGGCGCGCTGATCTCGCGCACCTACAGCTACGCGAACCCCGACCCGAACGCGCCGCAGGCGACGACGACGAAGGTCTTCAGCGAGACGAACGAGAGCGGACAGACGACGACCTACGCCTACGGCGACCCGCTGCACCGGCTGACCGCCGCGACGACGGTGGACGGCACGAACGCGACGCTCGCCACCTACGGCTACGCGTACGACCAGTTCGGCAACCTCACGCGCATGACGAAGAACGGGACCAACACGTTCTTCTCGGTCGACGGCGCGTCGCTGCTCGACGGGATCGGGCCGGTGCAGGGCTCGCCGTCGACGACGTTCGGCTCGGACGCGTCGGGCTTCCTGAAGTCCTCCAGCGCGGGGCTGGCGCTGCAGTACGACGCGCTCGGGCAGACGACGAGCATCCGGCCCGACGCGGTGAGCACGCCGACCCCGCTCGCGTTCGCCGACGCCGACCAGACCGAGCCGGTCCAAGAGGGCTCCGACACGCTGGCGAACGACAAGCTCGGCATCGCCGCGCGCACGTCGGGCGGCGGCTCGATCTCCTACACGCGCACGCCCGACGGCGACCTGATCGGCGAGCGCACGCCGAGCGGACGCTACTGGTTCGCGACCGACCGACAGGACAGCGTGCTCGGCGTCACCGACGCGACGGGCGCCGTGGCGCGCAAGCTGCGCTACGACCCGTACGGCGCCACGATCCTCGACACCGGCAGCGCGCCGACCGCGTTCGGCTACGCCGGCGGCGAGGATCTGCCCGGCGGTTTCGTGCGCTTCGGCAAGCGCATCTACGATCCCGCGCTCGGCCGCTGGACCCAGCCCGACACGCTCGACCAGTCGAGCGACGTGCGCCAGGCGGACCCGTACACGTACGCGGAGGACGACCCGATCAACGACACCGATCCGAGCGGGCAGATCGCCGGCTACTACGTCGGCGCGTGTAGGGCGAACCCCCGCGGAAAGGCCTGCAAGCAGTACTCGAAGGGTCCCTCGGTCTCGCCCCGCACCGCAAAGTGCGTTGCCGCCGGCGCGATCGCAGTCCTCGGCATCGTCGCGACCGACGGCGCTGCAGCGCTCACGGTTCGCAAGCTCGGGGGGACGTTCGCGACCGGCTGCCTGGGCGTACAGGTCGGCTGATGCGCACGCTGCTCTCCCTCGCCGCGCTGTTCCTCTCGTTCGCACTCATCAGCCGCAGCTCGTCGGGCTTGCTGATGTGGGCGCTCTACTGCGTTGCAGCGGCCCTGGTGCCGCTCGTCGCTCGGGCTATCCGGACGCGTCGCGAGAAGTAGCCCGCGGCGCCACCCGCAGCCCCAGCTCGCGCAGCTGCGCGTCGTCGACCGGCGCGGGGGCGCCGGTGAGCGGGTCGGCGCCGGTGGCCGACTTGGGGAAGGCGATCGCGTCTCGGATCGTCTCGCGGCCGGCGAGCAGCGTGACGATGCGGTCGATCCCCATCGCGATCCCGCCGTGCGGCGGCGCGCCGTAGCGCAGCGCGTCGAGCAGGAAGCCGAAGCGGGCGTCAGCCTCCTGCGGGCCGATCCCGAGCAGCTCGAGCACGCGCCGCTGGACGTCGGCGCGGTTGATGCGGATCGAGCCGCCGCCGATCTCCGAGCCGTCCAGCACGAGGTCGTACGCGCGCGAGCGCAGCGCGCCCGGGTCGCCGTCGAGCTCGCCGGCGGGCGAGGTGAACGGGTGGTGCAGCGGGTCCCAGCGCCCGGTCTCCTCGTCGCGCTCGAACATCGGGAAGTCGACGACCCAGAGGATCTCGTGCGCGCTGTCGGGGACCAGATCGAAGCGCGCCGCGAGGTCGAGCCGCAGCGCGCCGAGCGAGGCGGCCGCGACGCGCGGGCGGTCGGCGACGATCAGCAGCAGGTCCCCGTGCGTGCCGCCGAGCCGCGCCGTCACGGCGCCGATCTCGTCCTCGGACAGGAACTTCGCGATCGGCGAGCGCCAGCTGCCGTCCTCCTGCACGAACGCCCACACGAGCCCCTTCGCGCCGTGGCGCTTGGCGAGGTCGGTGAGCGCGTCGAGGTCCGAGCGCGGCAGCTCGCGCGCGCCCGCGTTGAGGCCCCGCACGACCCCGCCGTCCGCCAGCGCGCCCGCGAAGACCTTGAACTCGGTGCCCGCGAGCGCCTCCCCGACGTCGGCGATCTCCAGCCCGAAGCGCGTGTCGGGCCGGTCGACGCCGAAGCGCAGGACCGCCTCGTCGTAGCCCATCCGCGGCCACGGCGGCGACGCGACCGCGAACCCGGCGGCCGCGAACACCGCGCCCATCACGGCCTCCATCGTCTCGATCACGTCGTCCTCGGAGACGAACGACAGCTCGAGGTCGAGCTGCGTGAACTCGGGCTGGCGGTCGGCGCGCGTGTCCTCGTCGCGGAAGCAGCGCGCGATCTGGTAGTAGCGCTCCAGCCCACCGACCATCAGCAGCTGCTTGAACAGCTGCGGCGACTGCGGCAGCGCGAAGAACGACCCCGGCTCGATCCGTGCCGGCACGAGGTAGTCGCGCGCGCCCTCGGGCGTCGAGCGGGTCAGGTTGGGCGTCTCGACCTCGAGGAAGTCGCGGGCGTCGAGGACGTCGCGCATCGTGGCGATGACCTTGTGGCGCAGCTCGAGCGCCTCGCGCAGCGGAGCGCGGCGCAAGTCCAAAGCCCGGTGGCGCAGGCGCAGCGTCTCGTCGACCGGCCCGTCCTCGTCGATCGGAAAGGGAGGCGTCTCGGACTCGGCGTGCACGACCAGCTCGTCGACGGCGAGCTCGATCTCGCCCGTCGGCAGGGTCGGGTTGACGTTCTCGGGCTCGCGCCGCACGACCGTCCCGGCCGCGCTCAGGACGTGCTCGGAGCGCAGCGCGTGCGCGGCGGCGTGGGCCTCCGGCGCGCGCTCGGGATGGAAGACGAGCTGGACGATCCCCGAGCGGTCGCGCAGGTCGATGAAGATCAGCCCGCCGTGGTCGCGGCGGCGGTGGACCCAGCCGGCGACGCGCGCCGGCTCCCCCGCCCGCTCGGCCGTGAGCGACCCGCACCACGCGTCGCGGTAGTCGTTGGCGCGCGGCGGCTGCCTCACGGCTCGCGGCTCCCGCACGACACGTCCGCGACCGCCGCCCCGACCGCGACCTCGCGCCCGCCGCTCACGACGCCCGCCTCCCGCGCAGGACCGCCGCGACGACGCCGTCGGGCGCGACCGTCTGCTCCGCGCCCGTCTCGTGGTCGCGCAGCGCGACCTGCTGGGCGTCGGCGATCGCGACGAAGCGCGCACCGACGCGGGCCGCCTGCTTGTGCTGCCCCTTCAGCGAGCGCCCCGCCAACTCGAGGTGCGCGGCGAGCCCAGCCTGGCGCGCCTCGCGCGCGATCTTGAACGCGACCGCGCGGCTCGCCGGCTCGCCGGGGTAGCCGACGAACAGGTCCACGACCGGCGCGCCGGCCGGCTGCTCGCCGGATGCCAGCAGCATCCGCTCGACGCCCGCGGCCCAGCCGACGCTCGGCGTCGCCGGCCCCCCGAGCTGCTCGATCAGCCCGTCGTAGCGCCCGCCGCCGGCGACCCCGCTCTGCGCGCCGAGCGCGTCGCTCGTGAACTCGTAGAGCGTGCGCGTGTAGTAGTCGAGCCCGCGCACGAGCGTCGCGTCGACCTCGTATGTCAGGGCGGCGGCGTCGAGCAGCTCCCGCACCTGCGCGAAGTGCTCGGCGTCCTCGCCGCCGAGACGGTCGAGCAGCCGCGGCGCGCCCTGCATGACCTCGCGCGTGCCGGGGTGGTCGGCGTCGAACGCGCGCAGCGGGTTCAGCTCGATCCGCGCGCGGACCTCGTCGGACAGCTTGTCCGCGTGCGCGCGCAGGTACGCCTGCAGCTCCTCGCGATACTGCGCCCGCGACGCCGGCGTGCCGAGGCTCGTCAGCCGCAGCCGCGCGTCGCGCACGCCGACGGCTTCGAGCAGCTCGGCCAGCAGCAGGATCGACTCGGCGTCGAGTGCGGGATCGGCCGAGCCGATCGCCTCGATCCCGACCTGCCAGAACTGGCGGTAGCGGCCCGACTGCGCGCGCTCGTAGCGGAAGAACGGCGACAGGTACCACAGCTTCACCGGCTGCGGCAGCTTCTGCATCCCGTGCTCGAGGTACGCCCGGCAGACCGGCGCGGTGCCCTCGGGCCGCAGCGTCAGCGAGCGCCCGGAGCCGTCCTCGAACGTGTACATCTCCTTGGAGACGATGTCGGTCGCCTCGCCGACCGTGCGCTTGAACAGCTCGGTCGCCTCGAACGCCGGCGTCTCGATGCGCCGGTAGCCGGCCGCGCCGAGGATCCGCCGCGCGGCCGCCTCGATCCCCGCGCGCCGCTCGGCGTCGTCGGGCAGCACGTCGAACGTGCCGCGGGGGGCCTGGAGCTTGGGGCTGCTCACGAGGGGCGGGAGGCTATCGGGCGAGCGCCTGCAGGAAGGGATTGCTCGCGCGCTCGACCCCGAGCGTCGTGATCCCCATGTGGCCGGGATGGACGACCGTCTCATCCGGGTAGGCGTCGAGCAGCTGCGCGATGCTGCCGAGCAGCGTCGCCGTGTCCGCCCCCGGCAGGTCGGTGCGCCCGATCGAGCCCTGAAACAGCACGTCGCCGGAGAACAGCGCCGGCGGGTCGGCGTCGGGCGGCGTGAGCGCGTAGGTGACGTGGCCGGGGCTGTGGCCGGGCGTGAAGATCACATCGAAGGTCAGGCCGGCGAGCTGGAGCTGCTCGCCGCCGCTGACGAGCTCGTCGGCCTCGTAGTCCTCGAACGGCCCGAAGCCGGGCAACAGGAAGCTGTTGATGTCGGCCAGCACGCCGCGCTCCAGCTCCGGGCAGTAGACGGGCGCGCCGGTCTCGCGCGCGAGCGGCGCGACGGCGCCGACGTGGTCGAAGTGCGTGTGCGTGAGCAGGATCGCGTCGACGTGCGCGATCTGCAGCGCCGCGAGCGCCTCCAGCAGCCGCGGCGCCTCCTCGCCCGGGTCGACGACGACCGCGCGGTCGGCGCCCTGCGCGCGCACGACGTAGCAGTTCTCCTGGACCGGGCCGACGGTGAAGCAGCGCGCGTCGATCACGGGCCGTCGTCGCGCTGGCGCCTCGCCGCCTGCTCGCGCAGCTTGCGCGCCTGGCGGCGGCGGTAGATGAAGAGGTCCGTGTAGTAGCCGAGCGGGATGTACAGCAGCAGCATGAACGCGGCGATCCCGAGCTTGGGACCGATCTGCTGGCTGCGGAAGAACAGCAGCAGCAGGACGAGGAACAGGCCGGTCGCGATGAACGCGCGGTTGACCGCGCCGCGCCACGTCGGCGGCTGGTCCAGGCGCGCGATCCGGCGGGCGCGCGCGTCGTCCTTCGCGGCGCCCTTGCGCTCGGACTCGGTCGGCCTGCGGCCCGTGCGCCCGCGCGCCTCGACCTGCCCGGCGGCGTTGCCGCGGTGCTTGGTCTGGCGCTTGCGCTTGGTCTGGGCCATCGCTGGTTGGAGCTTAGTCTGAACTGACTCCAGGTTCTCGCGACAGGTCGCGAGGGTCGATAGAGGCTTGTTGGTGGACGACCCCGCCCAGCTGGGCGGGGTCGTCCGCGCGCGTTCTCAGGCTCCCCGGTGCCAACCG
>Ga0070712_100000024_pt1 | contig 78736 bp, 67 predicted proteins | sample LARL81metaG_FD_71396 | JGI IMG/M metagenome (GOLD analysis project Ga0070712, IMG submission 71396) | Corn, switchgrass and miscanthus rhizosphere microbial communities from Kellogg Biological Station, Michigan, USA - LAR L8-1 metaG | ecosystem: Host-associated > Plants > Roots > Rhizosphere ...
CCTTATCGTGGATGCGTTCCCGCATTCGTGCAGGAACAGCCGTAGTCTCATGCAGAGTGGCTGAGGGTAACGGGCCCGCAGAAGCCACGACAACCGGATCAGGAACCATCCTGGTCAATTGGTGCCAATTCCCGCCCGGTTTGCGGGGGACATGAGATAGCGGTGAGCATGCGCCTCATCCCCTAAATCCCGGATGAGGCCTTCGTGTTTTTGGGCGCGCAGTCGACGAAGGGCCCGGCGCAGCCAGGCTGGAGTTGCTATGAGTTCACGCATTTACTTCGATCATTCCGCTACGACGCCACTCGACCCCCGCGTTGTGGAAGTTATGGGGCCCTATCTCGGCGAAGCTTATGGCAATCCCTCGAGCCTGCACGAAGCAGGACGAATCGCGCGCCGAGCGGTCGACAAAGCTCGAGAACAGGTCGCAACGTTGATTGGCGCCGAACCAGAGGAGATCATCTTCACGGCCAGCGGCACCGAGGCTGACAACCTCGCGCTTATCGGAGCGATTCGCGCCAACGGTATCCCAGGCCATATCGTCACGACCTCGATTGAGCATGCCGCAATTCTCGAAACATGCAAGTTCCTCGCGAGTACCGGCACCAGGATCACATATCTCCCGGTCGATGCTGACGGTCTCGTCCATCACGACAGTCTTCTACGCGCTTTGCAGTCGAACGTCACTCTTGTCTCGATCATGGTTGCCAACAACGTTGTCGGAACCATACAGCCGGTCGAAGAACTGGCCCAGGTTACGAAGCTTCACGGAGTTCTATTTCATACCGACGCCGTCCAGGCGGGTGGGAAGATTCCACTGGATGTGAATCAGATGCAGGTAGATTTGCTCTCGCTCTCCGCACACAAGCTGCATGGCCCGAAGGGTATCGGTGCGCTTTGTGTTCGAAAGGGAGTAAAGCTTTCGCCGATCGTCTTTGGCGGCGGGCAGGAATTCGGTCTTCGATCTGCAACGGAAAACGTAGCGGGAATCGTCGGATTCGGTGCGGCAGCCGAGATCGCAAAAAAGGAATTGACTGAGGAAGCCTTACGTCTCGCGGGATTGCGCACGTACTTGGCCCTTGAGCTTCAGCGACGGTTTCCTAACACCTATCTGTTCGGGCATCCCAGCCAGCGCCTGCCGGGCCACTTAAGCTTCGGCCTTCGCAGCCGCGAGACAGAAGTTGGCCAACTCCTGTCCTCGCTCGATCAAGCCGGGGTAGCAGTCTCGGCCGGGAGCGCCTGTAGCGCGCATCACTCCGGAGAACCATCGGCTGTTCTTCTGGCCATGGGTTACGATGTCCAAAGCGCGCGCGGCCTGATCCGCGTCAGCTTGGGACGGTTCAACACTCAGCAACAGGCGGACCGCTTCCTCGATGTATTATCAAGCGCAGTCGCCGCGTTGCACCCTGTATCGGAAGATGCGAGCCTTCCTCGGAATTCGAACCTGACCGAGGTCGTGTTGGCCTGAGAAGCGTCGCGGACTGCTCGTCACCATGAAAGAAGACTCCGCCGAGCGAGTACTGAATTTTTACGGTGAGGCCGACGAAGTGTCGCGCCTCAACACCGGCTGGTTCCAGTTGGAGCACGCGCGCACGCAGGAACTGATCCTGCGCTATTTGCCTCCGGCCCCGGGCACGATCATCGACGCGGGCGGCGGTGCGGGCGTATACGCCTGTTGGCTAGCCGCACGCGGCTATCGAGTGCATCTGGTCGATCCTGTCCCCAAGCACGTGGAGCAGGCACGTTCTGCATCCAGCAGACAGCCAGAAACTCCGCTCGCCTCGGCCGAACTGGGCGACGCGCGCTGCCTCCCTCATGACGAGAACACGGCCGATGCCATTCTGTTGATGGGTCCCCTTTATCATCTGGTCGACAGGGAAGACCGCATCACCTGCCTGCGTGAAGCGCACCGCGTCCTCCGTCCCGGAGGCTTGCTGTGGGCAGCAGGGATCAGTCACTTTGCTTCATTGCTGGATTCACTGGTGCACGGCTTTTTCACTGACCCGAATTTCGCTCCCATCCTCGAGCGTGATCTTGAGGACGGTCAGCATCGCAATCCCACCACCAACGCGCAGTACTTCACCGATGCGTACTTCCACAGGCCAGGTGAGCTGTCGCGCGAACTGCAAGCCGCCGGATTTCAAGTGCTGGAAGTGTTGCCGATCGAAGGACCAGGATGGCTAGCGCTCGAGTTTGACCGCCTGTGGAATGATCCCGTGCAGCGCGAGCGCTTGCTCACTGCAGCTCGCAAGATGGAACGTGAACCATCCATCCTCGGCGCCAGTTCCCACATCATGGCGATTGGACGGAAATAAGCAATGTAGGGACGGGCACCTCGCCCGTCCCTAGCGAAGCGAGTGAGACTGTGTCTGCCGTTGCGAACCAATTCGTAACGACGTAATTCAGGCAACGGCCACGTGTTCGTAGGTCAGCTTGTCAAGCGTAGGATCGACCAATCGAACCATATCATCCCACTTCATCCTGACCAGTTCGCGATGTGATCCAGCGCTGAACGTAATCTCCTGATCCCTGCCCAGGCTCGCGTCAGCATAAACTGCCATGTCGTACAGATTGCCGAAAGGCGGCATGGCGCCGGTCTCGCAGTCGGGGAAGGCATGCTGGAACTCGCGCTCGGTGGCGAGCTCTACCACCTGCGCGCCAGTTAGCTTCTTGATGCGATCGAGATCTACGTGATCGGAGGCAGGTATCACCGCCATAGCCAGAATGCCATCGATCTTCAAGATGACGGTCTTGGCCAGCTTTTTGCCCGAGACGTGTGCCAGCGCAGCCACGCCTTGCGCCGTATAGGCCAAGGAATGGGACATTACCAGATATTTGACGTTGTGCGAATCCAGAAACTCGCGCAGCTTGGAAAGCGGCATAAGACCTCCTCTATGGGAACGGAAATTGTGAGGGGCCGCTTACGCGGTATTCATCCGGAATTCTACTCCGTTGCGCTTGGAATTCAGTGCGCAGAGTCACGACGATTTCGAGTTGCCTCGCACGAATCCTTTCATCATCAATACTTCACGATCGCTGCGAATGACTTCGGATCGAGCGACGCTCCGCCTACCAGTGCGCCGTCAATCTCTTCCTGGGACATTAGGGCGTTAGCGTTCTCCGGCTTCACTGAGCCGCCGTAAAGAATCCGCAGGTTGTTGGCGAACTCCTCGCCGAAGATCCCCGTCGCTTCCTTGCGGATAACAGCGTGTGCCTCGGCCGCAATCTCAGGCGTCGCGGTCTTGCCCGTGCCAATAGCCCACACAGGCTCATAAGCAACAACCAGTTTGGCCGCCTTTTTGGCCGAAATTGCATGAAATGCCCGCACGCACTGGCGGCGGAGAACGTCATCGGTCATTCCGGCTTCGCGCTCTTCCAGAACTTCACCCACGCAGCAGATGGGAGTGAACCCCGCCTCCAGCGCGGTCTTCAGTCGCAGGTTCACAGTATCATCAGTCTCGCCGAAATATTGCCGTCTCTCCGAGTGCCCGATGATCACCGTGTTCACTCCAATGGCGGTAAGCTGTCCGACAGAAGTCTCTCCCGTAAAGGCGCCTTCTTCCTTCCAGTGCACATTCTGCGCGCCGATCGCCACGTTCGAACCCTTCGCAGCATCAAGAGCATCAGGCAGGTTTACGAACGATGGGCAGACCACGATCTCGTCGCGCGTATGTCCGGCAACGAGCGGAAGGAAGTCGCGGAAGAAGTCGCGAGACTGGTCGGGAGTCTTGTACATCTTCCAATTGGCAGCCATTACTTTCTTGCGCATGTATTAAGCCTTTCGTATGAAATTTCGACGACGATGCTTTTCTTCCCGTAGACTTTCTACACCACCCTGAGGACAGCATGCGCGATCTCAGATCGCAACATTCTTCCGACGACCCGTTCCACCTCGATCGCTTCGTCCTCGCACAAGAGCGCGTCTATAGCCACGTGCTCGCCGAACTTCGTGCGGGCGAGAAGACAAGCCACTGGATGTGGTTCATCTTCCCGCAGATCCGTGGTCTCGGACGCAGTCCCATCTCGATTGAGTACGCAGTTTCTTCACGCGATGAGGCACGAGCGTACTTGAAGCATCCTCTTCTCGGACCGCGCCTCAAGGAATGCACGCAATTGGTTCTCCAGGTCGAGGGCCGCTCCGCATTCGAGATCTTCGACGAGCCAGATGACATGAAGTTCAGGTCCTGCATGACACTCTTCACCCAAGTCTCCAGCGATGATGACATCTTCCAGCGAGCTCTCGACAAGTACTTCGAGGGTATTCCCGACCGTCTGACCCTTGATCGCCTGTAGCTTGGCTCGCTAGGGACAGGTTGCATTTTGTTCCCTCATCCTTGCAGCGTCATCCTGAGCGCAGCCGCATTTCAGGCGGAGCGAAGGATCTCCCGCGAGTCGGCTCTTGCAGGCTCGCCCCGCTCGTAAAGGCGCGGGGCTTCGGCATGACGCCCACATAGGAGCTATTTCTTCTCCGTCAGTGCCTCGACTCCTGGCAACTTCTGTCCTTCCAGAAACTCCAGTGACGCTCCACCGCCGGTAGAGATGTGCGTAATCTTGTCAGCGACATTAGCTGCCTTCACCGCCGCAACCGAATCACCGCCGCCGACGATCGAGATCGCGCCACCGTTGTCCGCAACCGCATGAGCGACCTTGAACGTTCCCTTGGAGAATCCTGGAACTTCGAACACCCCCATCGGCCCGTTCCAAACGATCGTCCGCGCTTCGGAAATAGCGTCCGAGAACAGCTCAATCGTCTTCGGCCCTATATCAAGCGCCATCTTGTCGGCCGGTATCGCCTGGCCTTCGCCGATCTGCTGCACGACCGCATTCGCTTCAGGCTTCATCGCAACCACGTGATCCAGCGGCAGCAACAGTTTCACGTTCCGCTTCTTCGCCTCTTCCAGCAGGCTCTTAGCGAGGTCGACCTTGTCGGCCTCGAGCAGCGACTTGCCGATCTCCTGTCCCTGGGCTTTCAGGAAGGTATAGGCCATCCCTCCGCCAATGATCAGTACATTCACCTTGGTCAGCAGGTTCTGGATGACTCCGATCTTGTCGCTGACTTTGGCGCCACCCAGAATCGCCACAAACGGTTCCTCAGGATGCTCTAGCGCTTTTCCCAGGTACTTAAGTTCCTTTTCCATCAGCATGCCGGCCGCGCACTGCTTCACGTGATGAGTGATGCCCTCAGTGGAAGCATGAGCCCGGTGCGCCGAACCGAACGCATCGTTTACGTAGTACTCCGCGAGTTTGGCCAGTTGCTTGGAGAAATTCTCATTGTTGGCTTCCTCCTCAGCGTGGAAGCGCAGGTTTTCGAGCAGAAGCGTCTGTCCCATCTCGAGCTGGCTGGCGACTTCTTCTGCTTCGGGACCCACACAATCGGGAGAGAATCCGACGTTCTCGCCGCGCGCCAGTTCCTTGTCGAGCAGCATGCGCAGCCGCTCGGCCACCGGCTTCAGGCTCATCTTTGGATTGGGTTTGCCCTTCGGCCGACCCAGATGTGACGCCAGAATCAACCGCGCCCCATGCCGGAGCGCGTACTCGATCGTAGGCAGCGTTTCGCGGATGCGGGTATCGTCCATGACGCGGCCGTCTTCGAGCGGCACATTGAAATCGACGCGCATGAACACACGATTACCACTCAGTGGAAGATCACGAATCGAAAGCTTGGACATGGCTGGTCGTTCCTTTTGGAAGGTGGCACCGCTGTCGCGGCGGCATCTGGCCGCTGCGGGTGGCCCATCCTAGCCGCGTGTTTTTCGCGGCTAGGATGGGTCTTTAGCTCTTACAGGCCCTTGCTGGTGATGTAGTTGATCAGATCTTTTACGCGGCAGGAGTATCCCCACTCGTTGTCGTACCAGGAGATCACCTTCACGCAATTGCCGCCAACCACCATCGTAGAAGGCGCGTCCACGATCGAAGAGCGCGAATCGCCCTTGAAATCGGACGACACCAGTTCATGCTCCTCGTAGCCGAGATATCCCTTCAGCGGACCGGCTTCCGATGCCTTCTTCAGCGCCGCATTCACTTCTTCCTTGGTTGTCTTCTTCTCGACCCAAACAACAAAGTCCACGACCGACACGTTGGGAGTAGGAACGCGCATTGAGAAGCCATCGACTTTTCCACCAAGTTCCGGGATCACAAGCTTCAAGGCTTTTGCAGCGCCCGTGGAGGTCGGAATCATCGACAACGCCGCCGCGCGTGCCCGCCGCAGATCCTTGTGCGGGAAGTCGAGAATTACCTGGTCATTCGTGTAGGAGTGAATCGTCGTCATGGTGCCGCTGACGATCTTGAACTCGTCATTGATGACCTTCGCCACCGGGGCGAGGCAATTCGTGGTGCAGGATGCGTTCGACATCACATGATGCTTCGAGCCGTCATACTTCTCATGATTCACGCCCAGCACGACCGTGACGTCTTCATTCTTCGCCGGCGCCGAAATGATGACCTTTTTCACTGATCCACGCAGATGCTTCTTGGCTTCATTTGCGTCAGTAAACTTGCCCGTCGACTCAATCACGACCTGCGCCCCGACCGACTCCCAGGGCAGCGCTGCCGGATCCTTCTCCTTGAATACCTTGATAGTCTTGCCGTCGACCGTAATGCTGTCCGGCCCAGCCGAAACCTGGTTCGGCAAATTGCCCAACACCGAGTCATACTTCAGCAGGTGTGCCAAAGTCTTCGGATCGGTTAAGTCGTTGACTGCCACGAATTCCAGGTTCGGATCCTTGAGTGAAGCGCGCAATACGTTGCGTCCAATACGTCCGAAACCGTTAATCCCAACCTTGATTGCCATATTTCCTCCGTAAGATTTATGAGGGCGAATACAGACTCTGTTTCCGATGGTTTGGTAAACCAATGATGGTAACAGGGAAGGGGAAGCGACGTAAACGTCCCAACAGTAACGATTTTGTTGCAGCAGTGCCGATAATGGAAAGCTTTTCGAAAAAGGAACCGTGTGTGACGGAAAAGCGGAGCGGCTCAGGTACAATCTCGCCAGAATCCACAACCCCAGGATTACGCCCACGATGTGTGATCTAAGCGAGATCGTTTGGGTATTGAACAAATCGTTTTGATGGCTGACAGCTATGCTCCCGCACCCCAGCCTCGCGGACTGTACAAGACGAGGCAGCAAGGATGATCTCGACAGCCATTGGGAAGGTGGTGGACAGACTTCCGTTGTGGGGGAAGGTCATTTTTTATGTCCTCACACTGGTTGGAAGCGTGTACTGTATCGCTCACTACGGTTTTTTCCATTTTCTGCTCCGCGTGATTTTCAGCCCCTAAACATCTCAAACTGAGGCACTACCCACGGAAAATGTAGTGTGCAAATTCCTTTCCTGGAGAGTACAGTACACAATTTCGTTTCAATTTCGGAGGTCATTCCGCGTGATCCGCTCCCGCATGTTTTTCCTGGTCGTGCTCCTGAGTACCTTAGCCTTTGCGCAACATCGTCAGGCAAACAAGCCACCCGAGCCGAGCACGCCGCCCACGCCCACGGGCGAACCCGCGGAAGAGAAATTTGCGCCAGAAGCAGGAGTTGTTGCGCCCGCAAAGCCCGAGCCACCGAAGTCGCCGTTCGAAGGTATGAAGTATCGCCTGGTCGGTCCATTCCGCGGAGGCCGAGTGCTCGCCGTCGCGGGAGTCCCCGGCCAAAGTGACACCTACTACTTCGGCGGGGTTGCGGGGGGCATGTGGAAGACCACGGACGGCGGATTGAACTGGCACCCGCTCTGGGACAAATTTCAGGAAGCCTCGCCCTCAGTCGGCGCGATTGCGATCGCTCCATCAGATCCCAACGTGATCTACGTCGGTACAGGAGAAGCTTGCATCCGCGGCAACATCGTCATGGGGAATGGCGTCTACAAGTCGACGGACGCAGGAAAGACCTGGAAGTACTCCGGACTTCGCGACACCTATTCCATCGGACGCATGATTATCCATCCCAGGGATCCGAATACCGTCTATGTGGCTGCGCTCGGCCACCCCTTCGGCGCCAACTCGACCCGTGGCATCTTCCGCTCGCGCGATGGCGGAAAAACCTGGCAGCGCATCCTCTACGTCGACGACAAAACTGGCGGGATTGATATTCAATTCGATCTAACGAATCCTCACATCCTGTTCGCTGGAATGTGGCAGGCCGTCCGCAAGCCCTGGACCATGGAAAGCGGCGGTCCCGGAAGCGGGTTCTACCGCTCAGCCGATGGCGGCGATACCTGGACAAAACTGAGCGGCAAAGGTCTGCCCGAAGGCACGATCGGACGCATCGGCGTTGCGACAACATCCAATCCGAACCGCATCTACGCGCTAATCGAAGCTGAAAAAGGTGGACTATTCCGCTCTGACGATGCCGGAGAGAAGTGGCAACTCATTAACGACGACCGTCGCTACCGGCAACGCGCCTGGTACTACACCCACGTCTTCGCCGACCCGAAAAATCCCGACGTGGTCTACATCCTGAATACCGGAACCTACCGTTCGATTGATGGAGGAAAAACCTTCATGCCGCTGCGCACACCGCACGGCGACAATCACGGATTCTGGATTGATCCCGAGAACACCAAGCGGATGATCAACGGCAACGACGGAGGTGCCACCATCTCGACCGACGGAGGCGCAAACTGGACAACGCTCCTGAATCAGCCGACGGCGCAGTTCTACCACGTCATTGCCGATTCGCGTTTCCCCTACTGGCTCTATGGGGCGCAGCAGGATAACTCTACAGTAGCGATCGCCAGTGCGAGCGCCAACGGCGGAATTGATCAGTCGGACTACTACGATGTCGGTGGCGGCGAAAGTGGATACATCGCTCCCAGTCCCGAGGACCCGAATATCGTCTACGCCGGTTCGTACGGCGGCGACATCACCCGCTACGATCACCGCACCTCTCAAACGCAGGCCATCAATCCCTGGCCGCGCAACCCGATCGGATGGGGCATGGCCGAACTGAAACACCGCTTCCAGTGGACCGAGCCGATCGTCTTTTCCCCGCACGATCCGCACACGCTCTACTACGCCGGTGAAGTGTTGTTCAAAACGACGGATGAAGGCAAGAGTTGGACGATCATTTCCCCCGACTTGACACGCAACGAGAAATCCAAGCAGGAATCTTCCGGCGGACCGATCACCAAGGACAACACGGGCGTGGAAGTCTACGACACGATCTTTTCGGTCGTCGAATCACCAACTCAGAAAGATCTCATCTGGGCAGGTACCGACGATGGCTTGATCCATCTCACACGCAATGGCGGCGGAAAGTGGGAAAATGTCACGCCGAAGGCGATGCCCGAGTGGGGAACGGTCAGCATGATCGAAGTCTCTCCTAGCGATGCTGGAACCGCCTACGTGGCTGTAGAGCGCCACAAGATGGATGACTTCGCGCCCTACATCTTCAAAACGTCTGACTTCGGCAAGACCTGGAACTCGATCGCGAACGGCATGCCGAAAAATGTCTATGTCCACGCCGTGCGCGTCGATCCCAAACGCAAGGGCCTGCTCTACGCGGGCACCGAACTCGGCGTGTATGTCAGCTTCGATGATGGAGCGAACTGGCAGCCGCTACAGCTGAACCTGCCGATGGCCCCAATCAACGACCTTGTCGTTAAAAATGACGACCTCGCCGTTGCAACGCATGGCCGCTCGTTCTGGATTCTCGATAATCTCTCTCCCTTGCGCCAATGGAACGACTCGATAAAATCCAACGACGTCCATCTCTTCGCTCCGGCGGAAACGAATCACACGACTTTTTCAAGATCGTTCTTCGGAGGCGGAAATGCCGGGCAGAATCCTCCTCCAGGCGCAGTGATCTACTACTTTCTGAAAACAGAAATCAAGAAGCCCGAGGACAAGAAACCGGACGAGAAAGAAGAGAAGAAGGATCAGAAGAAAGAAGAGGCGGCCGCATCCGGCCCCACTGCCACTGGCCTGACCTCCAAGGAAGCCGGTCCCAACCCAGCCAACTCCGCTGAGAATAAAGATGACAAGAAGAAAGACGCGAGAGTGAAAGTCGAGATTCTCGATTCCACCGGCAAGGTGGTTCGGACATATCCGCCAAAGCATCCGCCTGCTCCGGAAGCTGAGGAGAATCCCTTCCGGCGCAATCAGGAAGACGAGATCCCCAGCGAAGCTGGTGTCAATCGCTTCGTTTGGGACCTTCATTACGAACCCGCACCCAAAATTCCGAACTCCCCGCTCTGGGGAGGTTCCACCGACGGTCCAACCGCTCTTCCCGGCGACTACCAGGTTCGATTAACCGTAGATGGCAAGCCACAAACCCAGCCGCTGAAGATTGTTCCGGATTCACGTCTAAAGGTCACCGCCGACGACCTCAAGAAGCAGTTCGATCTGATGCGGCAGATTCTCGGTAAAGTCACTCAGGTCCACGACGCCGTTCGCCAGATTCGCGACGTCCGCGCACAAATGAACGCGCTGAACAAGCGCCTCGAAGAAGAAAAGAACCCGAACGCGCAGGCGCTGAAAGACGCTGGTTCCGCGCTCGACAGGAAAATGACGGTCGTGGAAGAAGCGCTCATTCAGACCAAAGCGAAAAGCGGACAAGACGTTCTAAACTATCCAATTCGCTTGAACAACCTTCTGGTTGCGCTAGGTGGAGTGGTCTCAAGCGCCGATGCGGCGCCCACGAAGCAGGACTACGAAATGTTCGACGACCTCGGCAAACAGGCCGACGAACAACTGGCCAACTGGAACGAGATCGTGAAAACCGATCTGGCAGCCTACAACCACCTGGCACAAGAAAAGACGGTTCCGATCGTAGGGATAAGTCCGGCGACGGAATCTGAATAGCAAAACGCCCCCACTGGATGGTCGGCGTCATCCCGACCGGAGCCGCTTTTCAGGCGGAGGGAGGGATCTCCTCTCGCAGTCACTATGCGGGGAGATACTTCACTCCGCCTGAACCGGCTCCGTTCCAGATGACGACCTGCAATTGGCCATGACCTTGTCTTTGTGATCCTAATCACAATCTGCCGCGACGCTTATCACTGTCCCATCCCCATTCCCGTCCTTAAATAGGTAAGCAAAGACAGCGGTGCCGAGCGCCACCGTTCTTTGCCGATTTCCTCAAAACTGAGGTGACCATGATTAATGATGACGTCGTGAAATGTCCGCTGTGCGGCGGATTCACCCACATCGAAAGGCCCGACCTATTGGCCGCGCTGAAAGAACCTCGCATCCGCGAGCAGATCGAGAAGTACATCGTCGAGCTGCTGAAATCGCAAGTCGACGAGTTGAGCACCGTGGGGGCCACCCATGTGGGACGCGACTTCCAGAAGGATGTGCACAGCTGGAATCCCTGTGTTCCCATGTGGAGGCGGAGCCCGAAGGAATAGTGCCAGCACTCGGTCTCGGGAGGTAATGCAACGCCTGCACACTCGCCCATTCCGCAGACACTACGCAAACCCCGACACCAGGTCGACCTCTTTATCCCATCATTCGGATTCTTTCTGCCGTCGTTCGCCTGTGCCATGCCGGAATGGGCATTTCTAGGATCAGTGTCGGCGAACGCTGCGCGCCCAACATCCGCAGTACTGCGATTCTTACCTCGACTTTTTATTCATTTCATATCACTTCTGCGCCGCGCCGCTGATGCCCAGAGCCGACGTGTCGACAGAAGCTGCGGTATCAGGAGGCAATAATGTTAGTCAGCAAGCAGCAGGCCCTCGATTATCACAATGGGCCGCGCCCCGGAAAAATTGAAATCACGCCCACGAAACCTTGCCGGACACAACGCGACCTGAGCCTTGCCTATACGCCCGGAGTTGCCGAGCCCTGTCTTGAGATCCACAAGAATCCCCAGGATGCCTTCAAGTACACCGGACGCGGCAACCTCGTTGCCGTATTGAGCAATGGGACCGCCGTGCTCGGGTTGGGAGACATCGGAGCTCTCGCCGGCAAGCCCGTCATGGAAGGGAAGGCTGTCTTGTTCAAACGCTTCGCCGATGTCGATGTGTTCGATATCGAAGTCAACAGCCGCAATCCAGAAGAGATCATCAAACTCTGCCAGTTGCTGGAACCCACCTTCGGCGGCATCAACCTCGAAGACATTAAGGCTCCTGACTGCTTCCAGATCGAGGAAACTCTCCGCGCCACGATGAAGATCCCGGTTTTTCACGATGACCAGCATGGAACCGCGATTATTTCCGGTGCCGCACTGCTCAACGCCCTGGAAGTAGCCGGCAAAGACATCAGCAAAGTGCGCGTCGTCTTCAACGGAGCCGGAGCCGCCGGCATCGCCTGCGCCGAGCACTACGTTCGGCTGGGCGTAAAGAGGGAAAACATTGTCCTCTGCGATACCAAGGGCGTCGTCTACGTCGGTCGCAAGGATGGAATGAATAAGTACAAAGAGCGTTTCGCGCAAGACACTGAATTGCGCACGCTTGCCGAAGCGATGGTTGGAGCCGACGTCTTCGCCGGACTCTCCGTAAAAGGTGCGATTAATGGCGACATGATCCGGTCAATGGCGCAGGATCCGATCGTGTTCGCAATGGCGAACCCCGACCCGGAAATCACTTACGAAGAGGCCAAAGCATCACGCCCGGATGTCATCATCGCCACCGGGCGTTCCGACTATCCCAACCAGGTCAACAATGTACTTGGATTCCCGTTCATCTTCCGCGGCGCCCTCGACGTGCGTGCCACCGCGATCAACGAAGAAATGAAACTCGCCGCGACACGCGCTCTCGCCAACCTCGCGAAGGAAGATGTCCCCGACTCCGTCTGCCGCGCCTATGGCGTGCCACGGCTGCAGTTCGGGCGTGAGTACCTTATTCCTAAACCGTTCGATCCGCGGGTTCTGATGTGGGAAGCCTCTGCCGTGGCCGAGGCCGCGATGCGGACGGGCGTCGCGCAGGAACCGGTGGATCTGGAAACCTACCGAGCCCAACTCGAACGCCGGCTCGGTAAGGCCTACGAAGTTTCGCGCACCATGATTCATAAAGCGCAGGCCAATCCAAAACAGGTTGTTTTCCCCGAAGGCGACAACGAGAAGATCCTCCGCGCCTGCCATTCCCTCGTAGAAGAGGGGATTGCTAACCCGATCCTGCTGGGCGACTACGCTCGGATTCACGCCCGCGCTAGCGACTTGGCCGTAAATCTGGAAGGGATGCAAATCGTCGACCCCCAGCAGTCATCGCACCGAGAGCCCTACGCGCTGGAGTTATTCCGACTGCGTCAGCGCAAGGGTGTCACGCTGAAAGAGGCCGAAACGTTGCTCAATAATCGCAACGTCTTCGGCTCGATGATGGTCCACATGGGAGATGCCGACGCGCTCGTTTCCGGCGTTACGCAGCACTTCCCGGATACGATCCGTCCCGCACTCCAGATCGTGCGCATGCGTGAAGGCCTGCACCGCGTGTCTGGATGCTACGCAGTGATCACGCGCAAGGGCGAGGTTTTCTTCCTCGCCGATACCAGCGTGAACATTGAACCGACCGCCGAGGACCTTGTCGAGATCGCGCTCTGCACGGCTCACATGGCGCGGCGCTTCGATCTCACGCCGCGAGTGGCCATGCTGTCGTTCTCCAGCTTCGGTGGTGTCGATCATCCCATCTGCGCCAAAGTGCGCAAAGCCGTGGAACTGATCAAGTATGCCGATCCCACGCTGATCATCGATGGCGAGATCATGGCAGACGAAGCGCTGAATCCCGAACTGATCCAGGAACTCTATCCTTTCAGTTCACTCAAGGGCGGCGCGAACGTTCTGATATTCCCCGATCTGGCCTCGGCCAATATCGCGTGCAAGTTCGCGGCGAAAGTGGGCGGCGGGGAACTGATCGGTCCGATCCTGATGGGCATGAGCCGTCCGGTGCACGTGCTGCAACGCACAGCGACGGTTGAAGAAGTAGTGAACGTTGCTGCCATAGCCGTGGTCGACGCCCAGGAGAACGACACCTACAACCATCGGCATGTGCATATTTCGGTGGAACCGGAATTGGTGGGCGAAGATTAGGCAGACTGTGTCATGCTGAGCGGAGAACGAGTTCGCGCAGCGAGCTAGTTCGGAGTCGAAGCATCCCTACCCAGGAAGTACTGCCGGGGGTAGGGATTCCTCCCCTTCGGCTCCGCTCAGTGTCGGAATGACAGTTTGAGGTCCGATGGGCTTGGATTTTGCGACTTTGAAACCTGCCCTTTCATGCATCTAATGGCAGTCTAGGAGAGCCGATGTCGACACTTTGGAAATCGCGCTACGCGCAGCGCACCCTGGGCATCAAGAGCTCCGCCATTCGCGAGCTGCTGAAGTTTACGCAGCGGCCCGAGGTCATCTCGTTTGGAGGCGGCTTACCGGCCCCTGATGTTTTCCCCGTCGAGCGCTTCGAAGAGGCCTGCCACAAAGTTCTCACCGAATATGGTTCACAGGCCTTGCAATATGGTCCGACCGAGGGCTATCAGCCTCTGCGCGAAATGATCGCCCGCAATCAGGCGCGCTACGGCATTCTCGCCACGCCCGACAATGTCCTGATTACCTCCGGCTCCCAGCAGGCCCTCGACCTGATTGGCAAACTCCTGATCAACCGCGGTGACCGCATTCTGGTCGAGGCACCCACATATCTCGGCGCTCTGCAGGCCTTCAACGTCTATGGCGCCCAGTACGTTCCGGTCCCGGTCGATGAGGACGGACTACTCACCGAGCAACTCGATGCCAGCCTGCGCAATGGACCGAAGTTCATGTATGTCTTGCCCAACTTCCAAAATCCCTCGGGTGTAACCCTCTCGGAGGGCCGCCGAAACCAGCTTATCCTTCTCGCCGACAAGTACGGTATTCCGATCATCGAAGATGATCCCTATGGACAGTTGCGTTACGAGGGAGAGCACATTCCGCCGCTGGTCGTGCTCGACTGGGAGAACGTCCGCCGAGACAACACATTCACCATCGGCAACGTAATTTATCTGAGCACCTTCTCTAAAACATTGGCCCCTGGAATTCGCCTCGCCTGGATCGTCGCTCCGGAAGACGTCATCAGCAAACTCGTGCAACTCAAGCAGGCAGCCGACCTGCACACTTCCACATTCAATCAGTACGTCGCGTACGAAGTCGCGCGTGACGGTTTCCTTGATCAGCACGTGAAGCTGATCCGCGAGGTATACCGCGAGCGACGGGATGCCATGCTGCAGGCTCTGCGCGAATACTTCCCGCATGAAGTTACCTGGACCCATCCCAAGGGAGGCCTGTTCCTGTGGATCACGATGCCGACGGGCACAGACTCGCAAGCGTTATTCAAGGCAGCGCTTGCCGAAAACGTTGCGTTTGTCACCGGCGACTGCTTCTATCCAGGTAACGATTCCGAGGGCGGCCGTCACATGCGGCTGAACTTCTCGCATTCGCAGCCAGAGCAGATCCACGAAGGAATCCGGCGTCTCTCAGTAGCGGTCAAGATGCAACTCCGGGCCAACCATATGATTCACTCGGAGTGAGACCGGTCAATGTAAAGAATCAAAAAAGTGGGAATACCCCAACGGGTATTTCTGCATCTGTTAACCAAAGCGAGGCCACGTGAACTCCAATCGGAACACTCTCGCCATTGTAGAGATCTGCGACCAAATCAAACAGCGCGGCTACGCGCCCTCAAAGCTGGTTCGAATCTACGGAGAGGAGTTCGAGATCCTTTCAGATCCTTTTCCCGAGGACGAAGGAGTGGCGATTCGGGTGCGCTCGCGTCGGACTTCGCAAGCCCGAGTCCTGCAGTTGCCTGCGGCTTTGGTGCAAAAGCCTCGTCGGGCCGCCTGATTCAAGTCCGGGCCGCAAGCAGATGTTAAGCACAGTTAGTGATCAGCGTCACCCACCCGCGTGACAGAACGCACCGTGTTTTCCTGTCTCCCCGCTCAAACTGAACTGTAAAGACACGTTTCATGGGCGGTGCGGACTCGCCATCGGCCGGGGGGTGCTCCATGAGTTTCACAGTCTTCTCTATCATCGTTGCTGTCCTTGTGCTTGCAGCGGCTCTCTTTGTCTTTCGGGCGATTCCCGGTGTGCGCGCCTTTTTCAAATTTCGCGGTGAGCGCCTGGTGACCTGCCCTGAGACTCATACACCGGAGGCTGTGCACGTGGCCGCCAAAGAGGCCGCCTTGGGAGCGTTCTTCAACGAACCGACTCTTCGTCTGGACCAGTGTTCCCGCTGGCCTGAGCGGCAGGGCTGTGGCCAGGATTGTCTGCAGCAGGTCGAATCTGACCCCGAGAACTGCCTGGTGTGGAACATCGTTGCCAAATGGTACGAAGGAAAGAAGTGCATCTTCTGCCACAAGCCGATCGCGCCTTTACAGCATCTGGATCATGCTCCGGCCCTGCTCGGTCAGGATTTCCGCACGACAGAGTGGAATCAGATCAATCCTGAGGATCTGCCGCAGATATTTGCCACACATCAACCGGTTTGCTGGAATTGTCACGTAGCTGAGACGTTCCGCCGCCTGCACCCTAAACTGGTCACGGATCGCAATTTCCAACCCAGAAAGATGGCGTAATTCCGCTGCTTGCGAACCCCTAGTGTGCCAGTGGTTGCACGCTGATCCCTGAGTCGCTTTTCTGATTTTTGCGGACTTTGCGCCGGATGTCAGGCCAGAACTCCTTGAGGACAATCGTTAGGGTGTCGTACGCGTACTGTGTTGCCCAAACTTTCGCAGTGTTGCTCAACGTGCGGTCTGAAGGAATGTACTTCAGTACTCCCGGCGTAGTTGTCGTTACATACTGCCCCTTGGGATGGTAACTGTAGGTCGAGATGGTTGCCGCCATCGCCCCACCGACGACCTCAGAAAAGTTGAATTCACGTTTTCCGTTATCTCCTCGCGTGATCAGGTTGCGGCTCATCGCATAAAGAGCACGGCGTTGAAAACTCCCATGGCCTAACTGGAAGTACCGCGGATCCTGATGCAGCACGGAAGGCATTATGGCGGCTGTTATGAAATTCTCGATCGTACCGTCGGCGGCCGCTGATCCTAAACGTTTGCCGTAACCTTCCCAGCCCTGGCCGTATCCCGGTTCACTGTTCGATGCTTGGCTGATGCCGGCTAGGAAGGCATACCATGGAACCTGCACATAATCGAAGCTGCCGCGCGTGACGACCGCAAACTTCTGCTTCGACGTCAACGGCGGAACTTGCTTGGAATTTTCCAGCGTGAGGAAGTTGGGCAGCGTAAAGAAGAGCCGGTCATTGGAGGTGCCCGGTCCTGCCTCGTCGCTGGTGGTCTTAGTCTCCTTTTCGCTCTTGTGCGGTGTCTGTGCAGAACCGGGAGCAGGGGACTGCGGCGGACTTTGCGGCGGCGGATTCTGAGTAGAGGAATTAGCGCTACTGGATTCGGAACTCTGTTGTGCCGCGGCAGTTAACAAAAAGAGAGTCGCGAAGGCAAAGATAGTCGTAAGTTTCAACACCAACTTGATCGGCAAGCACTACTCCTGGATTCGACATTTGCCCCCGCAATGCAACCCGTAGCTTTCATTCTACTGAATATCCGTACATCTGCCGCGTGCCCGCGTTACGAGTTTCGCACTCCGGTAACACAAAGACACGGAAGGTCCTTAGTGCTTGGTTGTTGATTTGCGATTTTTGTCCAGGCTATCGCTGCGATACAACTTTCTCCTTCGGAATCTCTACAGAAGCTGCGCCCGCCAGCGTATGAGCGTCTCGCCCGTGGAAAAAGACAAGATGAACGAAGAACATGGCAATCAACACCGCTCCAAATGTGCAAACAATCGTGGCGCCTGTGGGCAGGTCAAGCAGCACTGAAAAGTAAACGCCCAACGCCGACACGAGCGTTCCCATCGTCCATCCGATGGCCAGCCTGGGACCCACTCGATCTGCGAACAACATGGCACCCACGGACGGCACAATCAGATAACAGAAAACCAGTAGCACGCCGGCAATTGCGACCGACGAGGTCACAACAAAACCGAAAGACGCATAGAAGAGGAAGTCCCAGAAGCGGATGCTGATCCCCTGTGCCTCGGCTTGTTCGGGATCGGTCGAAATCAGCAGGAAGCGACGCCGGAAGATGTAATGAAACACGCCGATCACACCGTAGAGCAGGGCTGTCTTCTCAACATCATGACGCGAAACCGCCAGGATATTGCCCACTAGCATGTCCTTCAGATGCTCGGTTTCGCCGGTAGCTTTGCTCATCGCGAGAATCGCCGCCGCAGAGGCAACCGCATATGCGATGCCGATAAACGCTTCCTGCGGAATGTGCCCGCGTCGCGTGCGCGCAAAGGCGAACACCGCGGCGCCCACGAACGTGAACGCCAGACTCAGCCAGTAGGCTCCCAATCCATGCGGATCCATTCCGATGAGGATTGCGACAGTCGCACCTAGCGCCGCAATCTGTGCCAGAGCCAAATCGACGAAAATGACTCCGCGTTCTACCACGTGCACACCGAGATAGGCGTGAATGCCCGTCAGAATCAGGCTGGCCATAAACGGCCACAAAAGAAATGGCAGGATTTCCATAGTGTCCTTTTAACTACTGGAATGCCTTCTTGATCAAATCGATATCGTAATCGAACAGCTCAAAGTAGTTTGTCACCTGCTTCTCTCCACCTACTGAGGGCAGATAAACCAATACCTTAGCTCCGGTCGCTGAACCGATACTGTTCGGCGTCTTCAAGTCGAAGTATGGCTCCACCAGAACGAGCTTGCAGTTCTCGCGCTTCATCTGTCCGATCAGGTCCAGCGTGTGGCTCGGAGTCGGAGGAATCCCCGGCCGCGGCTCCACGTATCCCATCACATCGAGGTGAAAATGCTTCGCAAAATTCGTGAATGAGTTGTGATAGGTGACGACTTTCCGTCCTTTGTAGGGAGCCATTTCCGCATCCCACTTCTGCTCGGCAGCCGTCAGTCGTTTGTCAAAGTCCTGGAACCGCTCCTGAAAATACGATGAATCCCCCGGATCCAGCTCCGCCAGCTTTCCCGCGATGCCTTTTGCGACACGTCGACCGTTATCGGGATCGAGCCAGTAATGCGGATTACCCAGCGGATGCACGTCGCCCATCGCTCGTGTTACTACCCCTTGCGGGATTTCGAGAATTTCCGCGAACTGCGAAGCGTCGAGATAACCTGCGGCGCCCACTTGCACTCGCGGATTCCCGCTCTGCGTGACCAGCGGAGGCAGCCAGCCGATCTCCAGTTGCAGCCCGACCACGATCAGAAGGTCCGCTTGCCGCAGCTTCAGCAGAAAGCTCGGCTTGGCCTCCACGAAGTGCGGGTCCTGATAGCCCTTAGCGATTGCGTCGACGCTAATGCGATCCCCGCCGACTTCCTGCGCCAGTGCAGCCATATCGGTCGTTGCCGTAACCACGTTAAGTTTCTTAGCCGCCGCAAACTGAGGCTGCAACAAGCAGGTGAATACAAGGGCAATGATGAGTAAGACGCATTGCTTTGAAAGGGCGCGGCTTTGAGCCGCGCCGTAATTGGCGAGGGGACTGAAGAGCTTTAACCCCTGAGGTGTCCGGCTACATCTGGTAGAAGCTGCCATCATTTGCATTCCGTCTCCTAGAACGGATGCGCGCCATGCGCACCCAACGAAAAAATCAACTGCATGAAGACTTCGTGACTATCGCGATTCTCCGCGTAGTGCGTGAAGCGGTATTCGCCGCGAATCTGGCTGAACTCGCTCGGCCAATACGTCAGCGTGGCCGCGACTCCTTTGTCGGTCAGGCTGTCGTAGCGGCTGCGATCCGAATAATCGAAGCGCGCCCCGCCGAACCAGCGCCGACCGAACTGGTAATCTCCCGAAGTGTAAAAGCCAAAGGCACGCTGCTCTCGCGGTAATTCCTCTCGTTGGCTCCAGATGAATTCGCCTCGACCGACGAAAGAATGATAGATGGATCGCCGCAATGGCTTCCAGCGCAACGTGGCATCCACACCGTAAAGTTGTGTAACGAAGTCGCCCGGAGCCCCGCTAAGAAGGGTGGCATCGTTATGCCCACGCGCGTACGAAAATCCAAGGTCAAGATTCGTCGACTCGGTAATGTCTTTATAACCCCGCAGATGTTCCACCGTGCTCACATCGCTGCGTCCATGTTGAGTAAACACATCGCCTGAGTCACCGCGAAATACCTGTCCGGTCGCTTCCAGGAAGATGCCCTTCGGTGCGGGCAGAATGCGTTCCACGGAAAGCCCGGCATCGTTGATGCCGTCCTCGCCGGCCACCAGGTTCGTGCTTACCAGCGGACGGTCGACCCAGGGCAGTACGTGATTGTGCATCATATTGACCTTGCCAAACGCTGACCGCATCTTTCCAACTTTGGCTACGAATCCGGCTGGCAGCGCCGTAAACGTAATGTAGCCTTCTTCGACGTTGACGCCTTCTTCGCCGAACGACATGAAGAAATCACCACGAGCATAGGGATCAATGATCGCCTGCAGTCCGATTTCGGATTCGTGCATTTGCAGGGAAGGGGCAGGCGGCAGCGTTGCCAGCGGTGGAGCGTTGGCATTCCCAGCCGCTCCAATGAAGTCGCCAATCACACTGACGTCAGGATTCAGTGCCTTCGCCGCCGACGATGAGCCTCCGTAGTTGGGCAAAGGCCCACCGGTGCTCGCTACTTGTGCCTGGCCCTGAACCGGCGATGCGGAGCTTGGAACGACGGGTTCTTGCTGCTGAGCTTGCGGAGCCGCTTCCGTAGGCGCATTGGCCACGGCAGCCGGCTGCGTCTCCGGGGCTGGCGTTGCCGGTGCCGGCGCGGCCTGAGCGGCTTGCATAGTCCGTACCTTACCCTCGAGGGCGATCAAGCGGTCTTCCAGGTCCCGGACCTTTTGTTCGAGTGCTGCATTCTGGGCGGCAAGGTCAGGACTACTCGTCTGCTGCGCCCAAACAGGGATACAAAATCCAGCTATCAAAATGCCGAAAGGCATGACTCTTTTCATTCAATTTCTCCTGCGATTCCAGGCTCGTACTGATCTTTGTGTCAGATCGGAGGGTTGGCAGAAAGGAAAGCCGGGACGATGCGGAGATATGCACCGTTCCTTGCCTGAGTCCTCCGAAAAGGACCCCGCGCCCGATCATCTGGCGCGTACGTCAGAATTCTTACAGAGCTGGAGGACCCCGGATATCGAGATCGGAAGAATCAAGCCGAGCGGGAGCCGCGACAGTTTCATCGCGCCACAGCCCGACGGCGATAAACGCCGGTGTGGCATCCGCAGACTCGGAGGCTGGGCTGGCGCTGTGCGCCGCCACGCAGATCAGGCAGGAAGCGGAATCGGTAGGGTTCGGGTGATTGTGGGTAGACTCCGCCGCAACCGTCCACAGCATCAAGGACAGGCACAGCCAGGCCGACCATCGGACCCAAAAACACATAGATTTCCCGCTTCGGGATTAGATTGCTAGAAGCTTATAACGGTTATCTGCGCCGCGGCAACTTCTGACAAGTTACTATAGAGAAACGGTGTTCTTAGCCGAAGGCCAAAGCCGTCCCCAGCAGCACTCATTTCTAAACACAGCGAGGCAAGCATGGCAGAACCGTCGTATGAAGAATTGAAGGCCAAACTGGCGCAACTCGAAAAAGAAGTCGAAACCAAGAAACGTAGCGGAGACCTGATCTTCAAGGTTGGAGAAAAGGGCGGCGTCAGCGTATATGGCTTGGGCCGCTTCCCGGTTACTCTCTACTACGAGCAATGGAATCGCCTGCTCGGCGCCGCTAACGATATCAAGCAGTTCATGGAAGAGAACAAGTCCAGACTGAAGTTGAAAGAGCAGGGATAACGCGAGCCAAGAGCTTTGAGTGATGAGCACTGAGCGAAGCTGGTGTTGCTCATGGCTCATCGCTCGCAGCTCACTGCTTGTCGTGCCCGAAATCCAGCCCAAAGTGCGGTTCAGAGTTAGTTCCTGTGACCTTAAAGGGCACCTCCGTCCCCGCTCCGTGCTTCGAAAAGAAGGGATCGACCGGCTTCAGCAGGATCGATTTCCACCCTGTAGTCAACTGTGACAATTTCGCATCCATTCTCAGCTTGCCGTGAATGTCGAACGTCTTCCCATCCAGGCTGTATTGCCCCGTCATGTCCGCACGCGTACCCGGGACTGTGAAATGAAGGCCGGAGAAGGTCAGAATTCCATCTCCCAATCGGAACGTTCCTGCCAGATCGCTCGGCACATTCACACCGAGATTTTCGCTCGCGAGCTTAGCTTCGCCCATGCTGCGGAGGCTCAATGAGTCGATTCGTCCCTGTAGCTTGTTGTTGGAGAAGTGCCCTTCGCGAACACGAAACTTGCCCGCAAGTTTCAGCCTGCTCGCGATATCCCCCTGTCCGGGCAGAATGCTGAGGCTGGTATTCATGGAGACCGGGCCCGACAGGATCGCCGGCTCCGTCTTCACGCCCAGCGTTAACAAATCATCGATAAACGCATGGTCCAACACGACTTGAAGCTCAATGTCCCTTCCCGGCGGATCTTTCATCCTCACAACCTTGCCTCTCGCGGTGAATGATGTACGCAGGAAACGCGCCTTCACCGGCTGAAGATAGGTGTCGCCATCAGTACCGTCCACCACCGCCTGGAAATCTGTGTGCAGCGCGACCGGATGCCCACTGACGTCAAGACTGAAGTCTGGGGTATCCGTCGTCCCTTCGACATCGAGCCGCCCGAGGATCCCCGAATACTTTCCTTCCGATGACAAAACTCCCGCAATCCCTTTCAGTGGTCCTAGCTGCGCGTTAGTAAACGAATACGCTCCCTGAACGGCCGTGTCTCGCACATTTTGTTGATCCAGCGGCCCAAACGTCCCGGTTGACCTGATGTCTCCGACGGGCTTGGCATTGGTAAGAACTGCGGCGAATGGCATGGGCTGGCCCGGTCCCACATCCTTCATCAAGAGGGTTTTGATGTCGAATTCCAAAGGCACCTTACCGGGCTTCGCGGTGTTGATGACAAGCTTGGCGTCGGTGCAGACAAATTGGTCGACGATCATCCGGATCTTGCCCTTGCCCCGGTTCAGGCTCCCCATCTGTTGCCGTTCTCCCTTTGGGGGAATATTCATCGTTAAACCATCCACATAGACGGTTCCGATATGCGCTGGATCGCGGAACAGGCTCCCCAATTGCGTGTCGAAGTGAAACGTTCCGATCTCGATCAGTGGCTGCACCCCGGGATCGGATGGATTGGGATCTGTCACACCGAATATCTTCAATCCTCGGCCTTGGACGTGGAGTCCGTTGGCAATCCAGACATGCAAGTTTGCCAGGTCCACCCGGCTATGGAACCTCGCCGATAGCGTCTCGATAATTTTGACTCGCAGAATCGGCTGAGCCCTCTCCAGCAGAATCCAGATCGCCGCAACCGATACGGCTGCTGCGACGAGCAAGAAGCCAGCGAACCAATGCCATTTTCGGAAGCGACCGCGTGGGCGTGGAGGGGGCACAACCTGAGGCGCTAGGTGATCGACCGAGAGCGGAGAACTAGCCATACAACGACACTTTAATCACTGGCAATCGGGAAGTATCCCGGGTGTTTCCTGCAGGAGGACCTGAAACATCTATCAATTGTTGAGGCCTTCGCATTCCGAACGAGACCTTACAGCCCTTCTGGGTCCAGAGGTTCCACAAAACTGAGGTAGAATTTCAGCCCTTAGTGTCCTACCAGCTCGGGTTCAACTTCAATAAGCGAGTCAAATGAAATGATGAAAAAAATTGTTGTTCTGGCTGCGATGGCCATGTCTGCGGGTCTGTTCGCGGGCCTGAGAGTTTCAGTCAAAGCGGCGAACGCTGGCCCGCGCTCCATGATTACCCAGCCTGTCGACAATGCCCAAACCGTGACTCTCTATGGCAACACGCGTCCGGAAGCCAGCGCCCAGCACGACCGCGGCCGCGTTGCCGACAATTTACCCCTGAATCACATGCTGCTGCAGCTAAAGCGCGCCCCCGAGGTGGAGAGCGCTTTCGCAGACTTCATCGACTCGCTCACCGACAAGTCGTCGCCGAATTTCCGCCATTGGATCAGTGCCGCCGAACAGGGCGAGCGTTATGGCGTAGCCCAGCAAGATATCGACGCCATCACGGCCTGGCTTCGTTCGCAAGGGTTCAGCGTCGGTCATGTATATCCGAACCGCATGGTGATTGACTTCTCGGGGACCGCGGGACAGATTCGCAATGCCTTCCACACTGAAATCCATAGCCTCGATATCGGCGGCAGGCCGCACATCGCTAACATGAGCGATCCCCATGTTCCAGCCGCGCTGGCGCCCGCGGTCCACGGAGTCGTCTCGATGCATGACTTCCGCCCGGAGGCTTATCACAAGCTCAAGACCGATTACACCTTCGCCGGATGCGGTTCCAGTTGCTACGCGCTCGTACCCGAGGATTTCCAGACCATCTACAACCTCACGCCCTTATATTCCGCAGGTATTACAGGTTCGGGGCAGACCGTCGCTGTCGTCGAAGACACGAATACATTTGGCAGTGATTGGGCAAATTATCGGACAAAGTTCGGCTTGGGGACTTATGGCGGAACGCTCACTACGGTGCATCCGAATTCGGCCGGCAACTGCACGAATCCGGGAACGAATGGCGACGACGTGGAAGCCGATCTCGATGTTGAAATGATCACCGCCGCAGCCCCGGGAGCGAAGGTCGAAGTAATCTCCTGCAGCGACACCACCACGACCTTCGGCGGCCTGATCGCGATCCAGAATCTCATCAGCGCGGGTAGTCCGCCACCAATCATCAGCATGAGTTACGGCGTGTGTGAAGCCGTAAATGGAGCTGCCGCCAATGCGGCATTCAATTCTGCATTTCAATCCGCCGCTGCTGCGGGCGTCTCGGTCTTTACATCGTCGGGCGACAATGGACCTTCAACCTGCGCCAGATTGTTCACCAACGGCGACAGCTGGGCGTACCCCGGCATCGGCATCACCGGATGGGGTGAAAGCCAATACACCGTTTCCGTCGGCGGCACTGATTTCGAGGATCTCTACAACGCGCTGAACGGTGGAACTCCCCAGAGCACCTACTGGAAATCCACCAACGACGCGAAGTTCGGTTCAGCGAAGTCTTATATCCCGGAGATTCCGTGGAACGACTCCTGTGCCAGCTACCTGGTCTACAACATCGAGGGCTACTCGTCTCCTGTTGGAACCAGCGGATTCTGCAACAGCGCTTCGGGCGCCAACTTCCTGAGCACGGTTGCGGGCGGCGGAGGGCCGAGCGGCTGTTATACCGGCGTCGGCAACCAGAACTATGCTTACATCGAGAACACGACCTGCGCGGGATATCCCAAGCCCGCGTTCCAGCGAGGTGTCTTCGGCAATCCGGCCGACGGAGTCCGCGACGTTCCTGACGTCTCCCTCTTCGGCAGCAACGGCATCTGGGGACACTACATCATCATCTGCTATTCCGATGCGGCGAACGGAGGTGTTCCGTGCACGGGCGCTCCCAGCACGTGGGTCGGGATCGGCGGAACTTCCGCCTCTGCTCCCTTGATGGCTGCCATGCAGGCACTCGTCAATCAGCGCTGGAAGATTCGCGCCGGTAATCCGAACCCGACGTATTACTCGATCGCCAAAACGGAGTTCGGAACGAAGGGCAACCCGAGCTGCTACTCGGTGAATGAGACCGCAGGGAACAGCTGCGTGTTCAACGACGTCACTCATGGCGACATTGACGTCAACTGCCAGTTCAACGGAAATGTTTTCAAGGCGGATTGCTATCGTCCATCCGGCACCAACGGTGCCATCAGCACGCAGAAGATTACGAGTATCGCGTTGAAGAAGGGTGGATCGGGTTTTACCGCAACGCCGATTTGCTCCATTTCGGTCCCCAACAACAAGTCGAAATACACATCCCCGACTGGCACCACGATCTTTGCCGGTGGCACGCAGGCCAAGTGCACCGCGACATTCAATGCGACGACGGGAGTCGTCACGGGCGTGACTCTAACCAACGTCGGCAGCGGCTACACCGGCGTTCCCAAATGCACTATATCGGGAGGCGGAGGCAAGGGCGCAATGTGCACGGCGACCATTTCACCAACCACTGCCGCAAACTCGTACCAACCCGCGTTCGGCGCAACCCCGGGCTGGGACGTGGCCACCGGGCTCGGCAGCGTAAACGGCTTCAACCTGGTGATGAACACCGCCTGGTAAGAACAACCGAAACCAACGAACTGGGTGCCCCACTTCTGGCCGATTTTGCCAGAAGTGGGGACTTTTCCGAGCCCAGTCCAGCTGTTTCCCTCGTCTAGCTAACTGCCTTTCCGGAATCCGAATCTTGATTTCCGGAATCTAATCCCCATGCGCCATCGCAGGGCTATTCTTAGGTTTATTGCGGTCGTCCAGTTCATCCTGTTCTTAGCTCATTACTTCCTCTATCAGACCTGGTCATTCCAGCATCCACCGGCTCACCCCGGATGGCTCCAGGCGAGCCTCGGCATCCTGTCGGTTAGTTTTGTCGCCGCGTCTCTCCTGGCGTTCTCCCATACCAGCGCGCCGGTGCGCGCGTTCTACCGCGGCGCCGCCGTATGGATGGGCTTCCTCAGTTTCCTCTTTTTGGCCGCTGTGTTCGCCTGGATCGTACTCGGCATCACAAGCGTCGTCGGCCTTCCTCTGAACTTTCACGGCACGGTCGAACTGCTATTCGCAATGGGGGCTGCCCTGGGCCTCTATGGTCTCTGGAATGCGAATTGGACTCGCATCACCCGCACGCGCGTTCGTCTTGAGAATCTTCCCGATACATGGCGCGGACGCAAAGCCGCGCTTATCACCGATGTCCATCTGGGCCATGTCCGCAACCGCGGTTTTCTGCAGCGCCTGATCGCCAAGGTCCTCAACGAGGAGCCCGATCTCGTTTTTATCGCCGGAGACTTGTTTGATGGCACCGCCATCGATGCGCACAAGGCGGCAGAGCCATTGACTCAGCTCACCGCTCCGCATGGCGTGTATTTCGTCGCCGGCAACCACGAACAATTCGGCGATGACACCAAGTACCTGAATGCTATCGCCGCCACCGGTGTTCGCGTGCTGAAGAATGAGCGAGTGAATGTCGACGGATTGCAGATCGTGGGCGTGCCCTATAACCACGCCACGTCAACGGTAGACTTGGCGGCAGCCCTCCGCGACCTGCCACTTGATCGCGACCGTGCCAGCATCCTGTTGGTGCATGCGCCCGATCATCCGGCTGTTGCCGAGGCCAAGGGATTCTCACTGCAACTCTCCGGCCATACGCATCTGGGCCAGTTCATCCCCTGGAGCTGGATGGCTCGTCGAATGTACCGCCAGTTTGTTTACGGGCTGAGCCGCATCGGCAAGATGCAGGTCTTCACGTCAAGCGGCGTAGGCACGTGGGGACCGCCATTGCGTCTGGGCTCTAATCCAGAAATCGTGATGCTTGAATTTGAGTAACGCACTGTTCAGTGGCCAGAGATCAGTGATCAGTGTTCAGTCGAAGTAGCGGTTACTGAGGCGTTACGGACAACTGACCACTGATCACTGGTACCTGTGATTTAAATCACAGATCGATTTGAGGAACCGCCATACCCTCGGCTATGCTTGTCCTAGACCGGCGCGCGCAAAGGCGGATACCTCATGCCAGACAGCAACAACACACTCACCATTACCGACAATCGCACAAATAAGACATATACCGTGCCGGTCGACAACGGCACGATCCGTGCGATGGATCTGCGGCAGATCAAGACCGGTCCCGATGATTTCGGACTGATGACCTACGATCCCGCCTACCTCAATACCGCTTCCTGCAAGAGTGCCATCACGTACATCGATGGAGACAAGGGAATCCTGCGCTATCGCGGATATCCCATTGAGGTGTTGGCCGAGCGCTGCACGTTTCTGGAAGTGGCATACCTGCTGCTATATGGTGAGCTTCCGACAGAAAAAGAACTGCAGAAGTGGGTCTACGACATCACCCACCACACCATGCTCCATGAAACCACGAAGAAGTTCATGGAAGGTTTCCGCTACTCGGCACATCCGATGTCGATGTTCGTCAGCACCGTGGCCGGGCTGTCAAGCGTGTATCCCGACGCCAAGAGGGTGCATGACCCCGCGAACCGCTTACATCAGATCGTCCGCCTGATCGGCAAAGTGCCGTCGATCGCCGCCATGTCGTACCGGCACAATGTCGGCTTCCCGTATGTCTATCCCGACAACGATCTGAGCTACACCGAAAATTTCATGAACATGCTGTGGAGGATGGTTGAGCCGAAGTATGTCGCGCATCCCGCCATCGCACGCGCTCTCGACATCCTCTTCATCCTGCATGCCGATCATGAGCAGAATTGCAGCACCAGCACCATGCGCCAGGTGGGCAGCTCCGAGAGCGATCCGTACCTCTCGGTCGCGTCCGCTGCCTCAGCGCTCGCGGGTCCGCTGCACGGTGGAGCGAACGAAGAAGTTCTGAAGATGCTCGACGAGATCGGAACGAAAGAAAATGTTCCCGCCTACATGAAGCGAGTGAAGGATGGAAAGCTCAAGCTGATGGGCTTCGGACACCGCATCTATAAGAATTACGATCCGAGGGCCAAAATCATCCGCTGGAGCGCCGAACAGGTCTTCGAGGTCACAGGACGCAATTCCAAACTCGACATCGCCCTCGAACTCGAACGCATTGCGCTCGAAGACGAGTACTTTGTGAAGCGCAAGCTGTATCCCAACGTCGACTTCTACTCCGGGATCATGTACCAGGCCATGGGCTTCCGGCCGGAAATGTTCACCGTGCTATTTGCGATTCCGCGCACGGCGGGATGGCTGGCGCAGTGGGAAGAGCTCATGAAAGATCCCGAGCAGAAGATCGCGCGTCCGCGTCAGGTATATCTTGGCCCCGCCGAAAGGGAATTCGTTCCCATCGATAAGCGTGTCCCGGTGCCGATTCCGGCGGAATATCCCTCTCGTTAATTCGAGCCATCACAAAAATGCCCCGCACTTGTGCGGGGCATTTTCTACTGCGGCGATTAGCTATTCCGAGTTGCCTCGTTGCTCGGAAGCAACCGCGGTGATTTTGCCGAACAACCCGTCACTCTCATCATTCGGGCCAGCCGTGAAAAATAGTTCTGTAGCCAGTCCGTTCTTCCCGCCGTCTCCGCCGAAGCTGAGGGCCCAGAGTCCGTCGATCCACAACTTCGTACCGTCCGGATTCAACAGCGTGCCTTCAAACTTGCCGCTAACCGCGTTGAAAGCGTGGATTCTGCCATCGCCGAAGTTCCCGATCAGCAGACGGTGGCTGAAAACGCCGAAGTCGCTAGGAGCTTGAGTGATTCCCCACGGCGCATTCAGGAATGGCCCGTGCTCCAGGCGCAGCAGCAGCATTCCGTTCATATCGAAAACATCCACGTACCCTAAGCCTGTGCCGTGGTCTTCATCCAAGGAACCGGGCTTTCGATGGGCGAAGGTCACGACAATATTTCCCCCTACGTTCTGAATTCCAAACGGAGCATAGTTGGCCGGAAGGTTTGGATCCTGGAAGGCGCCGGGAACCATGACGGGATGGAAGCCTCCGTCATAGACTTCCACTTGGCCACTGGCGAAATTGCTGGTGTACAAACGGATGATGGAACCCGATTTTGCAATGGCCAGTCCTTTGTAGACAGCACCGTTCTGCGAGTTGTCCACTTTTATAACCGCACTGTTGAGGTTAACGCCGGGATTCCAGCCGGCGATCGTCCCGTTCTCTGTCGCAAAGAGGAAGACCGAGGGTTTCCCGGGCTTCACCGTGAAGAGCTTGGTGTAGTTGAAGACAGTCCCGGTCGGAGCCGATGGAGGTGTGCCGTTCATCGCGGGCGGGATCGTTACTACGAGCGGCACAATTGCGCCCGCGCCATCATAGAGTGTCGAAAGGCCGGTTCCGTTGTCTGAAATCCAAAAAGGAGAACCTGAGCCGCGGGAGAGTCCCCATGCATTCACAAGGTTGGGGTCTACCGTGGCCGTGGCTGAAACTGAGCTGGAGTCGGTAACGAGGTCTGTCTGCTGGTAGTGTTGGGCGAAAGCAGCGCTACTCAAGAGGAGCACGAGGGTAGCGATCATGGGGGCAAAGCAGGTGATGCGCGAACGGCTGGGAGTCTTGAGCATAGTTTTTCCTCTAAGCTAATTAACAATCGCAATTAGCAATCGGAAAGTAGCTCCATTCCGTCGGGGATTTGTCACAATTTTGTAAAGTCCTAGTCATCAAATTGCTTAGGAGGGCAAACCAGCGGGGGTGTCGGCGACCCGGGTGTCGGATGGAGATGAAAATTTAACTACTTCTGGGTGGGATGAGGAGTCGATCGCGAGTTTATGAAAAGGTCAATTTTTGAGATGAACTAACTAATTAGGCAAACAGGTATTAATCCATCATTGTCGCGGCAAAGTCCACATCAAGCTAGTCGATCAGGAATACCCGCTGCCCCTCGGCCAGTCGTCCGATGCGCGTCACTGTTCCGTAGATTCCAGCATTATTGTCGTTGACCCGGACGATGGTCTTCAGCACTTCTGGGGACGGAACTGCAGAGTCGGGATCGAGGTTCACCATCGAGCACCGGATGTCTCGCATGGTGACTGCGACGGTGGGAGCGTTGTCGCCTTCGCCGAACGAAAGGGAAGCGCCTACCCAGGCGTCCTCCTGAAAGGGATGCGGGTTCATCAGGCGAATCACGACATTCGGGCGAAATCGTCGCAGGTCTGCGCTCACGCCTGAGAGCCTCGCGATCTCCTCCACCGTGGCCGACGCGATCACCGAAATGCACGCTTCGTCAAAAATGCCGTGCTTCATTTCCATCATCTGCACAGGCGCGCCACACCGCCGTCCGATTTCCGCAGCCAACTCCTCACCGAACAAATCCATCTCAGTGCCGTCTGGTGTGCGAATATGCGTCGGATGTTCTTCGCCTCCGCCGTTTGAGTTGCGGAGTGGCGCAAACCTCACCAACTCAGGGAATTTTGCCGCCGTCAGCCACGGAAAGTTGCCGCGCTCATGGAGTCGCCTGAACGCAAAGCGCCGATCACCCTCCAGACCGTGCCAGCCAACATTGCTGGACTCAAGTCGCTCTCCGGCCATCGACTTCACGGGATACCGGAAAATTCCTTCCACCTGTCCAATTTCTGTGATCATGTTCGACACGAGATAAGCGGCTTGATCAGGGTGCCCGATTCTGACGTTCTTCGCAATTAAGGGCAAGCCAGCGGTTCGCTCATGCATCCTGAGTGTGACTTTCAGCCATTGAGAGGAATCGAACAGAATCACGCAACCCGCAGTCTGCGATAACCTCTAGAGCATCGGAATATAATGGCGAGCTCAAATCGAGAAGCCAATTCGCGCTTGGCCACGTACGGCAGTCTGTCACCCGGCCGTGTCAATCACCACGAACTTGCCGGTCTGCGGGGGAACTGGCGGGTGGGCACGGTTCGCGGCACGCTCATGCCCGAGGGCTGGGGAGCAACGATGGGCTATCCGGGACTGATTCTCGATCCGCTGGGACCTCATGTGGAGGTCTATCTTTTCGAATCACCTGACTTGCCGGATCACTGGGAGCGCCTGGACGAGTTCGAGGGATCCGGCTATCAACGCGTGACAACGCAGGTATGGACACCGGATGGCGAGTTGGAAGCTTGCATCTATGTGCTGGCGCCGGGGAGTGATTCCAGCGAGGATCCGAATACATAAAGTCCGCAGCGCAAGGCCGCTCCCCAGCGAACCAACTTCCTCGCGAAGGAATCATTGGACAAACCCCTGGCCGGCAGGAGCGCATCCTTTAGAAACGATATATCGAGCCCCAAACTCATGCCGAAGAAGAGCCTAGCTGATCCCACACGCCTCAAGCCTTTTCATGACCCACACATGCTCAGGGTTGTGGTCGAGACTCCGAAAGGAAGCCGTAACAAGTTCGCTTTCGATCCGAAGCTGCACGTGTTCCAGCTTAAGAAAGTCTTACCGGCAGGAATGACGTTTCCGTATGACTTTGGATTTGTTCCTTCGACCGAAGCAGATGACGGTGATCCGGTCGATGTCCTGGTTCTGATGGATGAACCTGCGTTTCCGGGATGTACGCTCGCCTGTCGTCCGATTGGCGTAATTCAAGGCGAACAAGCCGATGGTAAAAAGGCCGTACGCAATGATCGCATCATCGCTATTGAAAAGGACGCCCACAGCTGGGCTAAAGTCAAAAGACCCGAAGACCTTGGGCAGAAATTCTGCAAGGAGATCGAAGAATTCTTCGTGAACTACCACAGACTCACCGGGAAGAAGTATCGCGTCCTCGGACTAAAGGGACCCAAAGAAGCACTGGCGCTGGTCAAATCATCCCAGACCTGATCTCGCTCCGGGGCCCGGATCGTTTATGATGCGCACGCCTCCTGAAAAGCGGCCACTTGCTGCTCTTTCATTTCCATCGCTTTTTGCCGCACATCATCTGGGATGCGCACCGCCCTTCGGATTCTCGCATCCAGATGAACCGCCACGATCACGGTCGTGGCCGCGACTTCGCCACTGTCGTCGTGCACCATCTTGTGCAGCATGTGAATGGATTTGTCTTTCACTTCCAGGAGCGCCGATTGAATCGTAACCGCATCGCCTGCACGCAATTCGCGCTTGTACTGGACGTGCTGTTCCACCGCCGCCATCGCGCTTCCATCCCGTTTGAACCTCGACGGATTCAGGCCTAGCAGCGTCAAGAACTGCCAGCAGGCCTCATCGAACTTCCCGGCGTACCACATCACATTCATGTGCCCCATGTGATCGCAGTGCCAGGGATACACGATCCCCCGATAAGTGATCTTCCACTCAGACATACTCCTCCTCGTTCGTTTCTGATAGCAGGTGCGGAGCGTCGAGTTGGTAGGCCTGAGCGTCCCCAGCGCAGCATCGACCGCTCACCCGACGCCCCTGGCACAGTGTTATCGCAAACTAGCTGGTGGTCGTTGTCACCATTTGGTCACAAATGTGCAAAATATTGTAGAGATCTACTCTTCGGCATAATGACGAAACGGTGACTCTTCACAGAATTGCTCACGCTTCACAGCCGCATTTTCGGCAACACTCGCACGATCCGCGTATGGCTACCTCCCGGATACGACGATCCCGCGCAGGCAAACTCCAGGTACCCGGTCTTCTACTTCACCGACGGGATCGCCTCATTTCACGGCCGTCACCTCGACACGATCGCTGAAGAACTGATTCGGAGTGGAAAGATTCCGGCGACTATCTTCGTTGGCATCGACAACGGAGGTTCCACCGTCGAATCCAAGAATCCCGGCTCCGATCGCGCCAATGAATATCTACCTTACCCGGATAGTTTTCTAGATCCTCCACTGCCGAACCCGCGGGGAAATCTTTTCCCCGACTTCCTGGAGAAGGAGGTTCGCCATCTCGTCGAATCAAAATTTCGCACGCAAGATGGCTATCGGGCTCGCGGGCGCCTCCTATGGCGCAGCCATCGCGTTGTTCACCATCATGGAACGTCCAAGGAAGTACCGCTGGCTGTTGCTCGAAAGCCCTTCTTTGTACATCGATGACGATCACCTCCTTCGTCGCGCGGCGCAAATCCACGATTGGCCCGAACGCATTTACATCGGCGCCGGTACCGAAGAAGGCGAAGGGGATGCCAAACGCGAAATGGTCGACGACGTGCATCGCTTGGAAAAGTCAGTGAGTTCAGATTCCAGAGTATGTGCCGTAGTCGCCCCCGGCGCAGAACACAGCGAGGATGCCTGGCGCGAGCGGCTCCCTAAAGCTCTGGAAGTTCTGCTTGGCTCAGCTTCGTGCCCGGAGAAAAATGCAAAGCAAACGGTACAATGACACATCCTTCGTGATCCTTCGTGTCCTTAGTGGTGGATGCCTTTGCGTGCAGTGCGCCAGAATCGCGAGAGATGTACGATCTCTGGCGTGAGAAAACATCGAGAAGTCTTTCCAATAATCGTCCTCACTTTTCTATTAAGCGCACCCAACAGCGACGCCCAAATCTCGAATCAGCCGAAACTCTGGACTGCGCAATGGATCACCGCACCCGACGCTCCGCAGAGAGACGAAGTGGTGCTTCACTTCCGGAAAGTGATCGAACTCCCCATACCGCCAGCACACTTTTACGTCGACGTCAGCGCCGATAACCAGTTCTCCTTCTATGTCAATCAGCAACGGGTGGGCAATGGTCCGAGTCGCGCCGATCTGGCACATTGGAGGTATGAGACCTACGATCTTGCTCCATTCCTTCACGCTGGTCGGAACGTCCTCTCGGCGACGGTTTGGAATTTCGGAACTCAAACTCCTATCGCCCAGATGAGCGACCGGACGGCATTTCTTGTCCACGGCCAAACCGATGCCGAGCGTTTGGTTGACACGGACGCAAGTTGGAGCGTGGAGGTCGAACCGGGGATTCGCAGCATTCAGCCTCACGTCCGCGGCTACTATGCGGCAGATCCAGGAATACGTCTGGATGCCGGCGCTTTCGATTGGTCATGGAACAGCGATGGGCAGCCCGCGTCTTCGTGGAAGAACGCCATAGCACTCGGACGCGGATCGCTCCGCGGCGAAACGGATGCGCCGAACAATTGGCAGCTAGTGCCGGATTTCCTCCCGCCAATGGAGATGCGCCTTGTTCCCGCTGGAAAGGTCGTTAGAGCCGATGGAATGCCGATACCGCAAAATTTTCCGGAACGCGGATTTATGGTTCCGCCTCACCAGAAAGCGAGCATTCTGATCGACAATGCAACGTTGACCACCGGCTATCCCGCGCTCACAGCAGGCGGGGGGTCAGGGTCCACGATTCGCCTGACATACGCCGAGGCTTTGTTCGATGATGCGGGTCAGAAGGGAAATCGCAATCTGATCGCAGGGCGACATATCGAAGGTCCGACCGACGAATTCATTCTCGGCGCGCCCGACTCGCGCGAGTTCATGCCTATAACTTGGAGGACCTGGCGATACCTGCAAATCGACATCGAGACAAAGGAGCAAGCAGTCCAGATCGAAGGTTTGAAGACGTGGTTCACCGCGTATCCATTTGTCGAACGCGCCACTTTTTCGTCCGACGATGAAACTCTGCGCTCGACTTGGGATGTAGGCTGGCGCACCGCGCGCCTTGACGGCCACGACACCTACATGGACACGCCTTACTGGGAGCGCCTGCAATACATCGGCGACACGCGCATCCAGGCGCTGATCTCGTACGTCATGGCGGGCGACGATCGACTCCCGAGACAGGCAATCGAAGCCTTTAACGATTCACGAATTCCAGACGGACTCACGACCAGCCGATATCCTTCGTCGCTCGTGCAAATAATTCCCACGTTTTCCCTGATGTGGGTCGGCATGGTGCACGACTTCTGGCTCTATCGCGGAGATGCCGATTTCGTCCGCGCTCAACTTCCCGGCACCAGGGCGGTGCTGAACTGGTATCTGGAACGGCAACGAGCAGATGGTTTGATGGGAAATATTCCGTGGTGGCCTTTCGTCGATTGGGGCAGTGACTTCGAATCTGGAATGCCGCCGCAGGACGAAAATGGAGGCTCGTCGATCATCACGTTGCAGTTTGTGGAGGCTCTCCGGGACGCAGCGGAAATCGAAGCAGCCATCGGAGACAAGGAAAATGCCGCCGCCTATCGCAATGCCGCCGATCGTGCCGCTGTAGCCGTGCGTAAATCATGTTGGAGCGAACAGTATGGGCTCATCGCTGACACTCCATCGCGGCAACACTTCAGTCAGCACGCAAATATTCTTGCTGCATGGCTCGACGTTGTTCCCCAGCAGCAACAGAAACAGCTGCTCGAGAAGATTCTATCCTCAACCGACACAGGATTTCACGCCAATGCCACCCTGCCACCGATGACGGCCGCCACATACTATTTCCGCTTCTACCTGTCGCGCGCCTTGCTGCATGTTGGAATGGGCGATCAATATCTCCAGCTGCTGGCTCCGTGGCGTGCAATGCTTGCCCTGGGATTAACGACGTGGGCGGAATCTCCCGAGCCGACGCGCTCCGATTGTCACGCCTGGAGTGCGCATCCAAATTTCGATTTACTGACAACCGTTGCTGGAATTCGCCCGGCCAGCCCTGGCTTTGAGAGTGTCATCATTGAACCGCACCTCGGCGCGCTTCAACACCTCGAAGCAACCATGCCGACTCCAAAAGGAATAGTTGAAGTCAGGTATCGTCGTATCGCAAAAGGCCTCGAAGCACAAATCACTCTGCCGACGGGAATGTCTGGAGTTGCGAAACTGAGTTCGCATGAAACAACTCTTCGAGAAGGCCAGCAATCCGTGCTCTTGCAGTAGACGTGACTCGACCTGAGGCTCATGAAAAAAAACACTAAGAGGTACGGAAAGCAAAAAGCTTTCCTTTGTATCCCTTAGTGTTCTTCGTGGTTCAACTTAATTTATGCGGCGTGCTTGGCCAGTTCGGCCAGTCTTTCGCGGTGGCGCTCGGGGGAGGTGATGACTTTCATTTCTTGCCAGTCATACGGAAATTCCTTGCCGCAATCAAGACATGCGACATAGGTTCCGGTCAACGCAGCTGCCTGCGGACGGCGTTTTGCACGGCGAACGGATACAGGAAAGCTGTAGCGGGAGTGCCTGCAGCCGAACAGATATTCGACAACTCTTTCGATCATGACCCCACCTCCATACCTGGGTACGTATGCCAGATTTTGGGTTCTGGTTTTGAGAGTGATGCCCCCTCCACGAACATTACAGCAAAACCATCATCACTCTTCCTTACCCTACTTAGATTCACCGATTGCCAAAAGGGTTTAGCTTTTCGTATGCCGCCTCATACCAGCCAGGGAGCGAGTATGGAAGTTCTTGGCAGCGAGAGAGTTGCGATAGAGCAAGGAAGTTTTGAACAGGCAGCTTGGAAAGGATGGAAGTATCAAAAATCTGCACAAAAAACGAAAAAATCATCGCTTTTCTAGCAATGCGGTGATGCTTCTGGGAATCACAGGCTGGTTCACAGCCGAGAACCCCGCGGCCCCGGCGGCAGCCAACTCCTCGGAGAAATCTTTCTCATTCACATGTCCTCGGGGTTCCGCGAGCAGCACTCGCGCGCGTGGTTTCGATGCGTGCGATACTTCGCGGAAGAAATGTGCCGCGTCGGGAAACTCGTGCACCATCGCGAACGCTAGCGTGAAATCTACTTTCTCTGCAAGATCGGCGATGCCCATCGTTTCCGCGCTAGTGACTCGCGCATCAATGTGGTTGCTCAAGTTCTCCTTGGCCGCGCGGCGTTTTAGTGCTTGGATCATCTTCGGCTGCACGTCGACGGCGATGACGCGTCCCGTCGAGCCGATTATGCGCGCCAGAGGAATCGTGAAGAATCCCATTCCGGGACCGGGCTCGAGTACGGTCATGCTTTCACGAACGTATGGAGAAAGAATCTCGACGGGATCCTGCCCCAGCCAATGCCGCACAGGACTCGCAAGAAGATAACCCACCCACCACGGACAGATTCGGTGTGCCACGTGGAAATGTTATCTCAGGTGAAGAGGAGAACTCGTGATCGCAGTCAAGTTGAATGCAAAATGTTGGTTTGAGACTGCAAATTTGGATTGCTTAGACGAGAAAATCAAATCTGCAATCTGAAATCGGCAATCGAAAAGCCCTAGACGCTTTGCGGCCCGCGCTTCCGCTGCTGCTGGCACTTCGTCATGATTGCGGAACGGAGTCGGCTGCGGAGGTCTTCAGGAAGTTCGTAGAGTTGGGAATCGCGGTAGATCTCGATGGTCTTCTTGGTTGTGTCGCAAACAACGTAGCAGTTGTGGCACCACGACAGATGATTTTCCAGATCGGCCTTTGTTTTTTCGTCGAGAACGCCGTCCAGATAACTGGTCAGCTCAGTAAGGAATTCAGAGCATTTCACAGGTTGCCATCTCCGCTCGCCACATCGTTGTTTTTGACATCTTCACCTCGTCCACCACCTGACTTTCCATCGCCGGGTTCACGCCGCTGAAAGTAGCGCCCCAGCCTCTCGCGCAACTGCAGGCGCGCCCGCAACAGCCGAGATTTTACCGCAGGAACGCTCAATTCAAGCGCTGCTGCTGTTTCCTCTGTTGAGAGACCTTCCACGTCTCTTAGCACGAACACGGTCCGAAATCCTGGTGGAAGGCCCTGGATCGTCTTGCTCAAGATTTCGCGTAACTCGGCCTGCGTGTATTGCTGTTCCGGATTCGGACTCCAGTCCGCGATCTCGCGGGGCAGGGAATCCTCTTCCGTCTTGATATCTTCGTCGAGCGAAACAGTACGCTCCGGCTTGCGCCGGCGCAACTTCATTAGCGCTTCGTTGACCGCAATCCGGACCAGCCATGTATAAAACTTTGACTGCTCCTGGAATTGTGCCAGGTTGCCATAAGCCTTCAGAAACGCTTCCTGCACCACATCTTCCGCATCCTCGCGGTTCTGCGTGATGTGCTGCGCGATTCTGAAAACATTGCGGTCATAGCGCCGAACCAGCTCTTCAAAAGCTGAATCGTCGCCACGCTTGGCCGCCTGAACGAGCGCCAGTTCCTCGCTAACAGGCCCTGCTAGTTTGTTTTGGATGGCTCCCATGGTTCAGGCGATGCAGTATTTTGTATGAAAAATGCCGTGCATCAATAGTAACTATTCTAGCTGGTACGAAGGAATCTGGCGAATCGGGCACGATCTGTGTAGGGGCAGACGCATTCGGCCCCGGAACCCATCGACCCTGATGCTGGGCGAACGGCGTTCGGACTCCACTGATCCTGACAGCCGCGCGGCTACCGGAGAATCGCTCCGGCAATTTGATTCCAGGTAGCGCTGTGTCCGATGACAATGAACATGCACGACGCTACCACCATTGCCACATAGCCCAACGCATCGTATCGATTCAGCGCGCGGGTCATTGCCCAATGGAGAAGTAGAAACAGCGCCCCGAGGGTTAGCGCAGGACCAAGTACGTATAAAGGCGGCATGAGCGCATACTGCCCAATGTAAGGGCATCGGCCCAAAGAGCCCGAGATGATCATGAGTGATGCCAGCAGCATCATGGGGCGGTGGATCTCGGGGCGGCGACGATAAATAAGCGCTACGCCCACAAAAAGGCCGAAGCAGAGCATCTCCCCGAGCATCGTCGCCAGGAAAAACCTGGCTCCGCCAAGAGGTTCGTATATGTCAGGGTTGTAGCGAGCCGATAACGTGGCTGCAACCGATCCGAGAGGAACCATGATCCCGGCGAGCACAGCGCCACCTACGCCGATACGCATATGCAGGCGAGGGTTCCCGTTTAGTATGAAGACGCTCTGCACCAGAAACAGGACTACCCACGAGAACATGGCAAGGCCATGAACTACGACCAAGGGAAGAATCTGCCGGGTAATTTCGCCTCCCCCAAAGCCCTTTCCATGCGCAAGAAACAGGCGGAATCCGACGCCGGTCACAACCAGCATTACGCTTCCAGCGATCACATAGAAAAGCCGTTCGGACGCCAAGGTTCGCACAGCCGCACTCTGCTGTTGCGATCGAATTACTGGGGTTGAGATTGCTCCTGCCATGACAGTTTGCCTCCCGCGCGCGTTGACTCTGCCGTCCGCGCATTCTCGAACCGCACGACTCCCACAACTCAAAAATGTGACTGATGACACCGAGGATCAGTGCAGACCCGGAAGTTTCAAGGGAAGGGGAGATAAACTCCGGCCGCAAGATCTGCACTACTGGGCGAGGAGTATGAACCCGAGACGAGATGGCTGTCAAACAGAAATTCTGGCGACTAGCCAGGGGTCCCAGGAACAAAGCGGGACGTTCGCGATTTTTTCGTCGCCCGCGGGACATCGACGATGAAAACGTCGAGCCTGTCCCCCATGTTTCTCAAAATCGCTATGTGCCGGGGATCACATCTGCGACTGACGAGATCACCTGCTTGTCTTAACGCCCGACACTAGTCGATTTGTCAGTTGTGCTCCGCATAGGGACATATTCCTATCTCCACAGGATGTAATCCGAGCCACGGACGCATCCTGTTCAGCGTCCGTAGCCGTACGGGGGATTATGTCAATTGCGCCACGGTTAGGAGCAGCGCCTGCCGCCGTTCAAGGCTGGCGTGAGCTGTATAAAGCAGCAATCGCCGAGACAGACCGGAAAGCGCTGCCTTTCCGGATCCACGAAGCTGAGATCGCACTCGCTCGTCGAGATCGCGAACTGTTTGCGATGCCCGATGACAACACTGACGAACGCGAAGCCATTGATCACGCAACCTACACACTGCGAGCATTGAGCTATTGCCTCAGACTTAAAACGAGTTACGGAGCCGACGGTCAGGAGAACCTGTCCACTGATTGACAACATCTCTAATCGCTTCGCTCTTAACGCTTTCTCTTTTCCATACCCACCATCTTTCCCGAGGGTGGGTCCTTCTTATTCAGCTTCGCTGCTTCCACAACCAATTTCTTTACGCCCGGCTTCTTCACATCGGCAACAGTGCGCAGCTTGACGTGGCGGACACCCTTCCCATTTCCTTCCAACAGCTTTTCCGGATCCGGCAGCGCCGCCCCTCGCATGAATGCAAACGTCACATGCTCTTTGCCGACCATGACGCAACCCAGTGGTCCGTTCGAATCAAACGACGGAATCTTCCAGGGATTCACGTACTCTTCCACCCCCTTGACGGACTTTTTCACCAGATTCCGCACAGCCTTCAGCACGCTCTCAAACTCCCCCGCCTTGTTCACATAATCAGCGATCCATATCGCCGCTTGTTTCCCTTCAATCGTCGGCATAGTTCCGCACCCCTTTTCTGCGACATTGTATCTGCCGTTCTCTTCGGAGGCTCGCCAGCCAATTCTTTGTGAACGGGCAAACCCGGGAATAGACGAACGTCCACGCCTTTTACTCGCGTCTGCTGCAGAGAAATTAGGAAACATTTATCCCAAGCTTCCGTCCGAGCATGGTCTGTGTACGAGTCTCGCGCGCCGGTCGCGTCACCAGTGCACGTCCTGTTTTGGGAATAAACGGTTGCCTCACTGACATTCCGCGTGCGACTGACGTTAGACCCACATTACCCTGACGTGTGGGCCTGTGGTGTAGCGGAAGCACAGCACCTGAGACGGCCTGAAATTCCGGGCCGTTTTTCTTTGGATCGTGAACTCAACTAGTCGAATGGGGCGAAGGGGCTTCGTGCGCCCCACTAGAATTCCGGGCATGTGACCAATCTGACTCCAACGAGTCTATGCTCCTGAGGCTGTCCCCTTGGTAGCGTCCCATAGCATTCTTTTTCCGCTCCGATAAGACAGGTTCACCATGTGCCCGGCTGCGGCGGCGTGGTGTCCTACTTCGGCCGTTTCATAGCCGGGCTGCCGGCTACGCACCGAATCGATGAAATTCGCAAGATGAAAGACGGTTGCGTCCGGTTTGTTGGTGAAGTCCAGATTCTCCGGCGCAGGTTTGGTCGCTGGTCCCTGTGATTCCGCCCGGTGGTTGCCCTCATTCAGGAATGCTTCCTGCATCGCCTTTGGCCAGCTATCGATCGAGTACTCGTAGCCTTCTCGTTTGTATTCCGCCTGCTCCACCATGCCCGCGCCGAGAAGAATGGACAGTGAGCCCTCTGTCCCCAGCAATTGGATCCCTTGACCCGCGGTGCTTGCACTGTTAAACGTGCCTGCCATATTGACGCAGAAGCTGCCGTAGTCGAACAGGGCATCGAGGGAGTCTGGAACTTCCCGTCCATCATTCCGATAAAGAATCCCCCCGGTGGCGACTACGCTTTTTGGCATCTCTGCGCTCATGATGAAGTGAATGGAAGTGATGAGGTGAACGAAGAGGTCGGTCGAGATTCCGCCGGAATAGTCCCAATACTTGCGATAGCGGAATACGCGCTCGGGATTGTAGGCGACCTTGGGCGCGGGGCCCAGCCACTCATTCCAGTTGAAGTTGACGCCGTCTTTCAGGTCCGCGGGAATGGGATAGTTCCAGGAACCGGTGGAACTGTTGCGGTTGTACGATGCCGTCACCTTGGTGACTTTGCCGAGCTTGCCCGACGTGACGATTTCCCGAGCTTTCTTGTGTTGTTCGGACGACACCCATTGGCTGCCCACGTGGACGATGCGCTTGTGTTCCCGCGCCGCCTGGATCATTGCCGATCCGTCTTCAATTCTGTGGGTCATCGGTTTTTCGATATAGACATCTTTGCCCGCGCTCAGCGCGTCGAGCACGATGCTCTTATGCCAGTGATCCGGTGTGGCCACGACCACCGCGTCGATGTCTTTTCGGTCCAGCACCTTCTTGTACTGGGCGAAGTTGGTCGCGATCTTGCCTTCGGTGCGCTCCTTTGCCCGTTCCAGGTGACCCTGGTAGCAATCGCAAACTTCTACGAGGTTTGCCTGCTGAGTCTCCTTGGCCGATTCGAGCAAGATGTTGCCGCGAATCCCGAAGCCGATGAACCCAAGGTTCACGCGATCATTCGGGCCTGCGGGTTTCGGCAAGAAGGTTGGAGGAAGAGCGATCAGCTTGCCATTCAGAACAAGACCGAGGCTCGCTGCCTGAGTCGCACTGCTCAGGATGAACTGCCGCCTGGTGGATTTCGACATGTAGGGTCCTGGTGGACGAACGAAACACCCAAGCTTAGCGCAAACGACCCCATGACGGCTGCGTCAGTTGACGGATATGAATTTCACTCATCCAGACCGCATCGGTGGATTTGAAGAACCAGACAGCCGCGTCCCGACGCGTAATCATCATCAAAACCCCTTATGGGTCTAACACCATCACACACTCTTTAAGTCGACTCCAGCTGGAACAACCGGCTGTCTTCCAGTGTTTTGTTTTGTGCTTCCACATCTGCGACTGAATGCACACGAGCGACATTGTTCTTGTAGTAAAAAACAAGTGCGTTGTAGAATCCCTTCCGCTCGTCGCTCCTGGGGTTCGGCTGTAAACACGGATTGCGACTGCCCGCTGTCTGGTAATCAGTTTTCCAGCCTTACCGTTCCCGATGGTTCTCGATATAGCACCTGTTCGCCCAACGCATGCGCTCTCGTAAGGCTCGGTTCGTATCAACAACTGGGAACTCAACTTCGATTCCATTTGAAAGGACCAAAGTCGATGAATGCAAAATTTCTGTCCGCAGTGCTGGCGTTCTCGCTAGGATGCACGGCCCTGGCTTCAGCTCAAAAACGTTTTAAGGTCAACTTGCGTGAAGGAGAGATGAAAGTACGCAAGATTCTTGAGGAGAAAGCGGCGAAAGAAGGGAAGACGCTCGGCCACGCTCAGGCTGCCACGAGTTCAGGCACCGTACCCTTTTGGAGTGGCACCATCAACTACGAAGGCTATCACTTTCCCTTCACGATGCTGGGAACTGACCCGAAAAAAGGGCCGGCCACAACGATAATTCCCATCTATGTCATTCCGGTGAAACTGGTCCTGCCGGATGGCTCGGTATGGGACCCGGCCAAAGTAGCGGTGCCCAACCGCGTGAATGCGATCGGCGCGACCATCAATTCTCCGATTTTTGGCAAGTCGAAATGGATTGACGGCGGCGTAAACCTTGGCTCTACGCAGTACACCGATGCCTTCCAGCGCGGCAGCTTTTGGCAGGATCTGCAGGCAGCAGGGGCCAACTACCACGTTCTCTTTCAGCCGGTTCTGCGGCGGGAGGTGGAGTGGGATGTGCCGGCGAACCTGGGTGGGCAAACTCCCGGCGCCGCTAACGGCGGCAATATGGCAGAGATCGATATCAACTGGTTCGATGAGCAGCAACAGAATTACATCGCTTCAGCGGGCGTGCCGGGCAACGTGCTGCCGTTTTTCCTGACGTACAACACGTGCGAGGGACAGTTTGACGGCATCGAGCTGGGCGGATGTTTTGCGGGCGCTTATCACAGCACCACTTTCGCCTCCGGCCAGCCGTATCTGAATGCTCCCTGGGAAGGATTCGTGCCTGATCTCTTCATTCTCAGTCACGAACTGGGCGAGACTTTGGGTGATCCATTTACCAACAACGTGTCCCCTTGCTGGTTTGACACGAATATGGAGACCGGCGATCCGGTCGAGTCTTTCGGGATGACGGTGCCGTTTGCTGGCTACACCTACAACCTGGAAGACCTCGTCTTCTATGATTGGTTCACCGGGAACTATCCGGCAAAACACTCGGTCAATCGTCAATACACGTTTCTGGGGGTCTACAAATTTCCATGCAGTGGAACCTTGACTCCCGCGGCTCTTAGCGCGGTGTTCGGACCACCAGCCGCCAGCAAATAGGTTTTTTGAACTTGGGAGACGGATACCGATGGGACGTTCGCATCTTTCCGCGCTTGCGCGGCAGAGAAGATGCAAACGTCCCATACCCAAGTTCCGTGCCCTGCATTCAATCTCCCGTTCCCGTGCGCGGCTGCATCCTTTTTGCTTGAATTGGCATTTCGGCTGGAATCCGACAATTCGATCTCCGCACTTCCACTTGGCCGCTTCGGACGCGAGCCTCCAGGCAGGGCTGTGGGTGCACAGCGGGCCCATCCACCACATGACCGTCACGAATTGAAAAGCGCGATCCATGCCAGGGACACTGGATGACATCGCCGTCAAGCGTGCCTTCCGAAAGCGGGCCTCCGAGATGCGAGCAGGTTTCAGCGAGTGCATAGATATGAGAGCCGCGGCGGACTAGCAAAATCGGCGTTCCATTGTGCTCGGCGCGCACTGGCTTGCCATCTTCCAAACCCGATTCCGCGAGCACCGGAGTGAACTTCTCCGGGAGGTTCTCGGAAGCCGTGTGGTCGACTCCGACCTTCTGCCCGTAAACCAGATTGCCGCCGAGCCAACCGGCAGCCATCGACACGGCATAGCCAAGTGCGGCCAAGCTGCGGCCCGTATTGCGATCGCCGTTGCGTCTTGCCACAAGCGAACTCCCGAAGAGAACCACGCTGGCAACATTCAATAATCCGTGCACCAATCCAACGCGCCGTGCAGGAGGGTCGACGTCCTGCCAATCGGTCAGCCCAGTGGTCGCTGCTCCGACTGCGCCAATCAGGCCGACGCTGAGTGCGGCATCCGCAGCAACTCTGTACTCGCGACGATTACCCATCGCATCCAGTGCATCAAAGGCAATGGTCGCTGTCCAGGCGCCAATCGGAATGTCCGTGAGAATGACATGCAGCGGATGCCCGATCCATGTTCCATGAAGAAAATTCTTCGCCTGCCGCCCGCCTTTGAACCGGAAAGCTTTGTGAATGAAATTTTGTAGACCTTCCTCCGCAGGCTTCATCCACTCCTGCTTTGCGATTTCGCCCACAAAACCGTCCTGCCTCATCGCCTGCCTCCAATTCATAACGTTCGCGACAGTTTTTTGGTGCAGGTTCGATGCAGAGTTGAATCGGCGGGATGTCGAGGACCCGGTTGAAAAGCCGAACGTTGGGGCCTCCGAGGCGAGACTGAGTAGAAAAGGCGATAGAGGAAGACGGTTACGTTTTTTTGGCCGCAAGCCCAGCGAAGCAAGTGCGTCGCGTCTGGGGCGAGTTTCTCGCGCCCAGAATGTTTTCCAGTTTTTCCCAACCTTGTTCGCTTTTGAGCGTCTTACAAAGATGTAGAATCAGCGAATCGCGCTGGAGGCTCTATGTTGTTCACACGCCTTCTCCTGTTGTTGTCTCTGCTTTCTCTTTCATCGCCTGCTCTGAGCCAACATAAAAAGATTCACAATGTGCCGGAGACCTGCGTAGTGACAAATCCTTTGGAACATACTTTTGTGCCTCCTAAGCCCTATTCGGCCAGAGGCGTTGATTGGTTCGGCACGGACCAACTCTGGACCTACCTTCCTAGCAATGGGATATGGGGACAAGGAGAAAAGACGTTATGGTTTCGAGAAGAGTGGAGCCACTATCCTCGCTGGATTCCTGATGAGACCGCGTCGAAGTTGACTATCACGGCGAGACGACTCGATGCACCCACTCCGCCGCCTGAGATTTCGGCAGGGCCAACATTCAACCGGGATTGGAAAGCATTCATGCTCGGAGGGATCAACTTCCCGACACCAGGATGCTGGGAGATTACTGGACGATACGAAGATGCCGAAGTGCAATTTGTTGTGTGGGTTATACCAGACCCACCCGGAATCATCGTTGACAAATCGTGCCGGATCGAGCCTGAGTCCGACCCCTTAGTGGTTGGCGACCACGTTGAAGCCTTTCGCGATGACGCTATTTGTCATCTTGAGAGCGTTTTGTCCTCCCAGCATATTGAAGAAAAGATCACGAATGGCCAGCGCTCTCGCTTCAATGTTCGGGTCGCTGAACAGGAATACGTCGTCCAGAATCCAACCGACAAACCTACCGTGTTCATCGTTCACCATGAGGTTCCGAATAGTTGGATCGTGGACTCCGACCCCCAACCCACTAGCATTAACGGCTCGATGGCGGTGTTTCGACTAGTTGCTGAACCGGGAGAAAGAGTACGGCTGCACGTGGGCATGCACCGGAACTACGGTGTCGAGCCGAACTAGCCTTCAGTCATCGACTGATGGGGATGTGCGCCGATGGCCGCTCTTTACAGCGCGGTCCAGCCACCGTCGATCAGAAGAGTATGACCGGTGATCAGCGATGCAGCGGGCGAAGCAAGAAAGACGACGGCACCGGCGACGTCCATCGGTTCACCAATGCGGTGTAACGCTGCGATGCGTTCGACGACGTTGCTGCGGAATGCCGGGTCTGCCAAGCACGATTCCGTACCTGGCGTGCGGATGAATGTGGGGGCAACGGCGTTAACTCTGATGTTGTGCTTGCCCCATTCCACGGCCAGACACTTCGTCAGGTGTGCAATGGCGGCTTTTGTCATGCAATAAACGGACTCCGTCGGCAGCGCCACACAGCCCGCCTGCGAACTCATGTTGATGATGTTTCCGCTCTTCTGTCGGATCATCACCCGCCCAGCCGCCTGGCTAGCAAAAAAAGTACCTTTCAGATTCACTCTTAAAGTCGAATCAAAATCTTCCTCACGCACATTCTCCGCAAGATTTTCCGGCGACAAACCTGCGTTGTTCACCAGGATGTCGAGCCGGCCGAAATGCGCGGTCGTATCGTCGATGGCGCGAGAGATTTGCTCCAGTTGCATCATGTCCATCTGCAGCGGCAATACGCGCCGACCGATCGCTTCAATCTCGCGGGCCAACTCACCTCCGGTTTTGGCATCTCTCAAGCCCAGCGCCACATCAGCGCCAGCGTGAGCAAGAGCGAGAGCGATGGCACGACCCAGACCGCGAGCCGCACCAGTCACCAATGCCACATCACCCTTCAGGTCAAAGCGAGGAAAGTCGTTGGCCACTCTAAGCATCTCCACCCGGCTGTTTTTTACCAACTGAGGCCATAACTATACGTTAGCCAAGGTCGGTTCTGTCTGGGCTATTGTTAAGAACTAAAATTCTTCTCGACAATCTGTAGAATTCCGGTCTCGCCGTTCGTCGTTATAGTGAAGGCGGGACAAATCGCCCGGCTGAAAACCATTTCAGGAGACGACATGCCGCACTATCTGGTTTCTGGTTACCTCCCCGACAATTTCGATCCCTCCACCGTGAGCGAAGCGGATGCGGAGGAGATTCACGCGCTCAATCGCGAAATGATCGCTGCTGGTGTCAGGAAGTTCGCTGGCGGCCTGGGCCCGGCCCGCACACTGCGGACGCAGCCCAATGGCGAACTGCTGCTCACCGACGGCCCTTACCTGGAAGCCAAGGAGCACGTAGGCGGGTTGTGGATACTGGAATGCGCTGACATGGACGAAGCCGTAGCGTGGGCGCGCAAGGGCGGCAAAGCGTGCCGTTTCGCGGTCGAGGTGCGAGAGATTTTCTTCATGCCGGCCCCCGAAAAGGACTGATCGGTACGGCAGTAGCGAACTGGTGCTGCGCAGTGGCCTCCTTGGGACTCGGCTCTCGACAAACTAAAACAAACGAAGAAATACGAGTGAGCGGCGGCGACAGGCCGCCAACTCACTTGCATCGGTAACGTGTTTGCCTGACGACCATTAAGATGGAGTCAGGCGAACATGAGCGATGTCCACCGGACGATCGAGGCGGTGTGGAAGATCGAGTCTCCGCGGCTCATCGCTGCGATTGCCCGCGTCACCCGCGATATCGGCGTTGCCGAGGAACTGGCTCAGGACGCGCTGGTTGCAGCCCTTGAGCGGTGGCCCCAGGAAGGTATCCCCGAAAATCCCGCTGCGTGGCTGATGACGGCGGCGAAGCGGCGTGCCATCGATGGTCTGCGCCGTGGGCAGATGCTTACACAACAGCACGAAGAAATTGCGCGCGACCTTCAAGAGCAACAGCAGCGGCTTGGAGAGGCGATGGACCACGCTCTGGATCAGGTGATCGACGATGACGTGCTGCGGCTTATCTTTACCGCGTGCCATCCGGTACTTTCGCTGGAAGGACGCGTCGCGCTTACGTTGCGTTTGATTGGCGGCCTTACAACGGCGGAGATCGCCCGCGCCTTCCTTGTTCCTGAGAAAACGATGGGGCAGCGGATCTTTCGCGCCAAGAAGACTCTCTCGGAAGCTCATGTCCCCTTTGAGACGCCCCGCGGTGAAGAGTTGCGCCGCAGGGTGCAATCAGTACTTTCCGTCGTCTACCTGATCTTCAATGAGGGCTATACCGCGACCTCAGGAGAGGAGTGGATGCGCACCGTACTCGTGGAAGACGCGCTGCGGCTCGGGCGCCTTCTGGCGCAACTTCTTCCCGCCGAGTCTGAAGTTCACGCACTTCTGGCTCTCATGGAACTCAATGCGTCGCGCACTGTGGCTCGCCGGGGAAGCAACGGTGAGGCGGTCTTGCTGCCGGATCAGGATCGCTCTTTGTGGGACCAGACGCAGATCCAGCGGGGAATGACTGCGATGGAACACGCGCAAAGGCTAGGCGGTGAGGCCAACTACTACGCTTTGCAGGCAGCGATTGCTGCCTGTCACATGCGAGCTCGCACAGCCGGAGAGACTGACTGGGAACGCGTCGTTCTTCTCTACGACGCTCTGATGCAAACCGCGCCATCTCCCATCGTGGCACTGAATCGAGCAGTCGCTGTGGGTATGGCGCAAGGCCCGGCCGCTGGGCTTGATGTACTCGACGCCATCGCCACGCCCACCCCTGACTCTGCGCTGGCTGGCTATCATCTGCTTCACAGTGTTCGCGGAGATCTGCTGATGAAGATGGGCCGGTTCCCTGAGGCGCGTGAGGAGATTCAGCGCGCCATTGACATGACGCAAAACCTGCGGGAAAGGGAATTGCTGACGGAGAGATTGAAGCAGATCGAGAAGGCCGGCCAGTCCACTTAGTTATGCTTCTGTCTACAATCCCGCGACATCTCAGACGCCATTTCGAGATGACCCGCAGCGGTATATACTTACCGCCGCGTTCGGGCCCTGGGGTTTTCTGCACAACTGCAGATCGGAGGACCTTATGCATTGGCTTTGGGTCGCGTTGATTGGGCTCGTTGTAGGCGCATTGGCCAAGCTCATCATGCCTGGAAAAGATCCAGGCGGGTTCATAGTGACGATACTCCTTGGCATTGCGGGATCGGTTGTCGCAACCTGGCTTGGTCGTGTCATCGGCTGGTATCAGGAAGGGCAGTCGGCTGGCTTTATCATGTCGTTGCTCGGCGCAATCCTGCTCCTGGGCATCTATCACTTGGTTCGAAGACGTTCCGCTTGATTTGTGCCCCACGAAGGCCGTCTCGCGTGCGAACCTGTGTGCTGAGTATTTTCTAGGTCGCAGGCTCGTTGGAAGCGGTGCGTCTCTGTGCTTGGGGTCTTGGGCGGCAATCCCCACCCTTCAGGAACTCACACGCATACCCATCCTTTACGTTTGAACTTGAGCAACCTTGTTGCAACCGAAATAGTCAAAAGGTTCAAGGCGATACCGGTAGTGACAGGCGTTTCAGTCCTTGGAGGTTAAGATCTCGCCAAAGGCCATAGTGGTGCTGCTGTGCCTCTTCGCCTTGGGGGTTCCGTTATGCCCCGAAAGCGGCCGCTAGAAAAAATAGTAACGATCGTAGCCTTTGCCATCCTTCTGTGTGCATCGCTTGCCATTGGTGTCGAGCTGGGCAAATTCGTTGCCAACATTTGGCGATGAATGCAGGATATTTGGATTCTCTATCCCCTCAGTGCCGACCTAGTACCAGCGAGGGTGCGGCTTGTTGTCGTAGCTGCATTGAGCCTGACGGGATTTCATCCTGACGTCGCTGCTGATTCTCAATCACTGGGTTAGCCATAACCATTACTGAGCCACCACCGACACTGAAAGTCGTCGTCGTCGTATTAGTCGCGCCAAAGTTGTCGGTCACTGTAGCCGTTGCAGTGTAGGTGCCCGGTGCGGCGAAGGTTTCAAGAGCTGCCGGTGTAGAGAATTTGCTGCCATCGGAGTATTGCAGCAGAAGACCGTTCACGAACCCGTCTGGATCGCTCGACGTGGCGGTGCAGCCAAGAACGGTTGTGGGCGATATGTTGGGCATCGCGGTGACAGTGATATGGGCCGTGGGTGAAATATCGCCGGGTTCGCCGTCAACCGTCAGAGATGCCGAAGCCGTGGCATTGTCTGAGGCATCGAGCGACTGCACCGTAATTTGATGTGTACCTGTAAACACCTTGAGCGTCGTGTTGATGGTATCGCCGTGTGCAGCGTAGGCCACACTGCCATCAATGAGTACCTGCATTGCGGACACTGCAGTCTGGGAATTTGCGGAAGCGACAAGCGAGGTGGGCCAATTTGCGCTTGTGTTGTTGCCTGGCGACGATATAGTGACGCCACTCGAGGATGGTTTCGCCGAAATTTGTTGCACGGCGACCGAAGAGGCGCCCGCCGCGTCCGACACGGTTGCAGTAATAAGGTACTTTCCGACACGGCTGTAGGTGTGCGAGGCGGATCCACCATTGACGACAGTCCCGTCACCAAAATCAATTACGGATTGAGCGACGTTGCCTGACGATGCCGAGGTTGACGCGCTGTAGGTAAGTCCGCCGCTCTGCGACACTGCAAGCGCAGCCGAGGGAGGCTGGTCCCCGACGCGGAACGCAATCGCTGGCGACATTTTGTTCTGAATGCTGGGCTGTCCTACGGCTTTCACAAACACGAAATATGTTGTCGACGCGGAAAGACTCGCTTTGCTCAGATCCACGGCATGGGTACCGCTCGGGACATCAATCAGGGGCGAGAGGTTTGTGCCATCCGTGCTGACAAACACCGTGTAGTGGTCAATCGTGTCCTCGTTGCCGTTGACACTCCAGCTGATGGTATTGCCAGATTGTGAGGGGGTCAGGAAAACGCAGTTATCAATTCCGTCTTCGATGCTTGTGCCTTCCTCATAGTCGTTCCAGGTAGCAATCTGCAAAGCGGGCAGCTGGTTCCCGCTGGAATAGAACTTTCCGATTTCACTGAGACTCTGAAGCCAGGTCTCTCCGCAGTTCTGATCAATGACGCGGTTCGTTCCCCATGCGGCAAGCGTGTCATTGAAACCTTTGAAAGCCGTGCCGACCGCTAGTCGCTGCGGAGCCTGTTGCGCCGCCTGAAAAAACGTCTGCTGCAAATTGAGTTCCGGATCGAAAGGACTACTCTGTTGAATGCTCACCCATGAATATCCTCCGTCAGCCGTACTCCTCGTAAAACCGTTGGTCCCCCGAAGCAGTACAAACGGGTTCCCAGGGACCGACGAAAGCAGCCGCGGCCAATCTATGTAGTAAGCGTCCACATCGAAGAAGTACACCAGTGGGCGGTCGTTTACGCGTATATACGCAGGAGAGGACTCATATTGCGATGCAATGTAAGTCAAGTCTGAAATGAGCTGATCGGTCACGTCGCATCCGTTGTCGATGGCAGCCGCGCCGAGCGAGCCTTTGTCTTCCATGATGGCAAACTGGAATTGGCCGGAATTCGCCTCAGCTTCCTTTTTGAGCAACTGTGTGGCGGCTTCGCTGGAAGCGTTGCCCAGGCCGTGCCAGTCGGCAATGGCTCCGGCGATGCCACGGCTGATCATGTCCTGGACCTGCGCATGGACCTGTGTCGTCGAGTCTGAAACATAGCCGACGTCCATGTGATTCGGCTGTCCGAACCAGCCGAGCCAAGTGACATAGATTTTGGTCGTAGCTCCGCTGTAGAGCAGAGATGCGATGGGAAGCTTGCTGACGTTACTGGCACGGGCGTTGCCATTGCTTTGCGCCGCAAAAGAACCGGCCGTGCTGGTGTTGTTGCCCGTCTCAGCTTGCAGAGTGGTATTCGCCGCGGGAACGGGACCTGCAGGAACAGATTTTTTTGACCCTCCACAGGAAACCAGGAAGGCAGTGAGCAACACCAATGCGGTCAAGCACAAGCGGAAGGCAGTCGTTTTCACCCAAACCACTCCAAGGAAACGGAAGCCTCAGTCGGGCTACTGATAGGAGCGGCACATCAGGATGCTGGCAGGAGGCTGCGATATTTTGTCAACATTATACATTCAGTTCGGCTGTGCTCTGGCCTTTTGCGATGTTTGCTTAGATATTCTGGGAAAACTACGCGCGATGAGTTTTTAACTCCGCTCCGGTATTCCAAACAAAAGGTCGACGCAAGATCTGCGATGCTGCGAGGGGATCCTGTGAATCGGTAAGTCGCCACACTTCCTAAGCTTACTGAGAATCGTTGCCGCATTCGTGTGCATGGTACCCGGCACGCAGAAGTTGTTTAGCTTTCGTGCACGTTCCCGATGCCGCACCGTGAGAAGGCCGGTTGTCATGTGATGGGGCCGTTATAGTAACACTATGGTCTACACGTTTGGCGATAACCCGGAGGCAAGCCGGCGGTTGCACCGTTTGGCAGAAGTCTATGAGCAGGAGACTCGAGATCTGTTAAACGCAGTGCAGTCCGAATTCAATGGGCGTCGCTCTGAAGTCGCTCTGGATCTCGGATGTGGCCCGGGCTGGTCTACATACTTGATAGAAGCCACGTTGAGCCCGAAACGGACTGTCGGTCTGGATTCATCCGAGGCTTTCCTCGCCGAGGCTCGCATAAATCAACCTCAGCTTGAGTTCATTCGGCACGATGTTCTCATGACGCCATTCCCGGTGGCCAACGCAGATTTCATTTTCTGCCGATTTCTGTTGACTCATCTTCCATCGCCCCATGCTGCTCTCGAATCTTGGGCTCACGCTGCTGGATCAGGAGCTATACTCGCGATTCATGAAACGGAGGCTCTGCATTCGACACACCCGGCGTTTTTTCGATATTACGAGATGGTGGCTAAGATGCAGAAACACTACGGGCACGAGTTAAATGTCGGAGCATTGCTCACCGATGCGTTTAGAAACACCGGTTGGAGTCTGGTCTGCAGCGAAAGTGTGGTTTTAAAGAAATCTGCACGCGACATGGCCCAGCTTCATTTAGCCAATCTCCGTACATGGGGCCGCAATGACTTCGCAGTTCAAGCATTTGACCGACACGAAATGGATCAACTCGAAAGTCAATTGGCCTCGATTGCGGCCGGAAGCATGGAGGCAGGCGTGGTTTACAACACAGCCAAACGCATTGTGGCCCGGCGGAACTAACTGTCGCTTACTGTACTTTCTCGATAACCGAAGCTGAGCTCCTGGCGATGTTTGAGTTACCGTAAAAGGTCAACGGCGAGACTGCTCCCGGTCAAGAAGTCTTTTTGGCGCGAGCGCGGTAGTGGGCAACCGCGTTTTTGATAAGCGTCTCAAGTACTGCAGGATCCACATCCGCAAGCTTTTTGATGTAGAGGCAGCCCTTGCCTGTGGTGTGTCGCCCGAGTTTGACCAGGACAGCCTTTGCGTCGGCGTGGCCCAGCATACTGTACAGAACCATCGCCGACTTGCGCGGGGAAAAGCTGATAAGCGGCATGTCGCCCTCACGGCCACTTTCATATTTGTAGTGATAGCTGCCGAAGCCAACAATGGATGGTCCCCAGAGTCTCGGTTTTTCGCCGGATGCCCGGTGCATAACTTTAACTAACTCTCTCGCGTCAGAGCGCCGCGTCGGATCGGTCAGCCCCTCGATGTATGCAGTGACGCTCAGACTCGTCGCCTTGGTCTTGTTCTCTGGCATTTTGGCCTCGTTTTGCAATACGGAAGGCTAGCACAGGTGCGCACCGTTCGCGCCCAAATGACCGTTGCAAGATCGCAACGAGACTTACCCATGCAAGTGATAAGTTGCGGAAACCCGCTTGGGTGTCGAGTTAAACAATCCTGAATTGCCCATCTTGCCGTCGATCCTCAGCGGATTGCTATAAAATCGAAATTTCGAGGCCGTGGGTTACCCGGGCGAACAGGGTACTTCGGTACCCTGCCACACGGGTTCGAAGTACTCCTATAATCCGAAGTTAGGGCAGTGTCCTTTCGGACGATGGAATGTCAGACACGGCTGTGGCGGTGAGATCGGTCCTCTGATGAGCAAGGAACTCCAGCAAATCGTTGAGCGCGCGGTGGCGCAGGTCCTGGAACGACGGCTTCCCCTGCTGCAATCGGAACTGGTGGAACGGGTCATTGCGGAGTTGCCGAGTGCGTCATCAGGCGCAAGTGCGGCGGCATCCGGCGGTGCGCCAACTGGCCTGGTCAACGCCGTTTCCACAATCCATAGCGGAAGCACGCAGAAGGAAATTCTCAAGGCTCTGCTCGATGCCGGCAGCTCCAGCGCGGCACGCGTCGCACTATTCGTGATCAAAGGCGGTGCAGCCAGCGGGTGGCAAGCACGGGGCTTTGGCGAAGACGAGGCGATCAAAGATTTCCCGCTCGACATCACGGCTGGCCCCGCGGCTCACGCCTATCAGAATCGTGTGGCGACGCCGGCCAACATCGCCGAGATGGATCGCCGTTTCGTGAAGCAGTTTGGCGGACCGGAAAACGAGCAGATCCTGGTGCTGCCCCTGGTCTTGAAAGACAAGGTCGCTGCTCTGCTATATGCCGACGGCGGCGCCGATAATCTTCTGGACTCCGGCTCACTGGAAATTCTGGTGATGGCCACCAGCGCGTGGCTCGAAGTCGCGTCCTTGCGCAAACAGGTACAACAGCGCGAGGCGGTCGAGAGCGTTCCGTCGCCTCCGCCTCCGGCCGCAGCCCCCGTTCAAGCCGTCAGCTCTTATTCCGATCCCTTTGCATCGCACTCTCCCAGGCACACCGCGAGAGTGCCCGAACCCGAGCCTGTCGCCGAAGTTGTCGAGGTGGCGGCATCGGCTTCGGCGAGCGCTGCCGCGGCCCCGGCTGCCGATCCTTTCGCCGGCCTTTCCGCCGAGGATGCCGATACGCATCGCAAGGCGCAGCGGTTCGCGCGCCTGCTGGTCGATGAGATCAAGCTCTACAACCAGGCGAAGGTGAATGAGGGACGCCGCAACAAAGACTTGTACGACCGCCTGAAAGAAGACATTGAGAAGAGCCGCGCTACCTTCACGAAGCGTTACGGCAGCACGGCGGCCGCGACTGGCGACTATTTCCAGAAGGAAGTCGTCCGCAGCCTGGCAGAAGACGATCTCTCGGTGATGGGCGGAAGTTTCAAGAAGTAACAATGTAGCTTCGAGCCATGAGCTTCGAGCTACGAGAAATTGAGCTCGATTTCTCGTAGCTCGGCGCTCGCAGCTCAAAGCTCTGATAAACAGGTTCTGGTTAGCGCAGATCCGCGCATCTAATTAAAAGTGGTTCGAATGGGTCTCAAGTGGTTGTGGTTGCTCGCTCTGGCAGGCGTGTGCGTTCTGCCGGGCAGCGCGCTTTTGTTTGCCGTGAAGACTCCGCAGCAGTCGTCCAATCCTGCTGCGGCGGATTCTCCTGACAAGCAGTCTCCAACGGCGCCCAAGACGCCACCTCCCAAGACTGAACCCGATCAGTCTGGTGCTAAAGCGACGTCCAAGAGCCCAGCAAGGCGTTCATCCACGGCGAAGAAGGCAGGCGTGGCAGCGGCAAAGCGCAGGAGACGTCCGATCTCTCCTCGTGTACGCCGCATCCGGCAGGCGTTCGTGGCATCGACTACGTTGCGGCTCATGGCGCAGCAGTTGATTTCCGACCGCACTCCGGCCGCTTACGCGGGCGTGGAAGCTTATGCGCGCGCCCACTCCAAAGAAGATGCCGGCGCGCTGGCCTGGCTCGTCGTGGGATATGCCCATTTCATCGACAAGGACTATGCCAAGGCCATCGAGCCGCTGAACCGGGCCAAGCCCATGGCTGGCGATCTTGGCGACTACATCACGTACTACCTGAGCACCTGCTACCTGCAGACTGGACGCCAGGCGGAAGGCATGGCGGCGATCGCGAATTTTGAGGAAACCTATCCCGACTCGCTCCTGATCCGCGACGCGCACTTGAGTTATGCCAACGCCCTCTTGAGCGAAGGCCGCGCAGCCGAAGCAGCTGAGCTTCTGGAAAAAGACCGCAAGCCCGCGCGCTCCGACATTGAGCTGGCGGTTGGCAAGGCTTATGCCGCCATTGGCCAGGGCGCAAAAGCATCGGACGCGCTGAGCAATGTCTACTACAACATGCCCACCTCGGCGGATGCCGATGCCGCTTACACGGAACTGAAGAAGCTTTCTATTGTGGGGCTGCCGAGTTCCACACAACTCAAGACGCGCGCCGATCTGCTGATGAAGGGGCGCCGCTATAGCGATGCGGCTGATGCATATCGTGATCTGCTGATCAAAGCGAAGCCGGAGGATCGTCCGGCAGCAGAGCTTGCGTTGGCCGACGCACTCCATCATGGAGGACGCAACCGCGAAGCCAAGGCAGAACTGTCATCGCTTGTGGGAGCTACACCCGATCAGCAGGCGCAGCGTCTTTACATTCTCGGCGAGGTTGCCTGGGCCTCGGACGAGAATCAGGCGTTCTACCAACTCGTCGATCAGCTTCGTCAGACTGCGCCGACAAGCTCTTGGCTCGAGTCGGCATTGCTGTCGGTCGCGAACCTGCACCTGGTGCATCACGAATACGATCAGGCGCTTGATGCTTTCCGCGAACTGCAGCAGCGTTTTCCCAAGGGAGCAAAGGCTTCTTACGCGCACTGGAAGGCTGCATGGCTCACGTTGCGCATGGGACGCAATGACGAAGCCAAGAAGCTGTTTGAAGAACAGATTGCGGTATATCCCGGCGGGAACGAAGCCAATTCGGCGCTGTATTGGCGCGCCCGCCTGGCTGAAGAAGACAACGATCCCACGTTGGCGCGGGCGTTTTATCAGAAATTATCGGACCGCTATCGCAACTACTACTATGCGGAGCTGGCCCGCGAACGGATGAAGAAGCTTCCTGCGGGCGCGGATGCACCCGGGCAGTATCCGCTGCTCGACCACATTCCTCCGCTGGAACATGGCGAGAAGATCACGCTGATCGAGGCTCCGCCTGACGATCTGCATTATCAGAAAGCAAAACTGCTGGGCAACGGAGGCCTCATCGATCTCGCCGTTCGTGAACTGGAAAAGGCGTCCAGTGACGATGATGACAAGAGCTGGGCTCCGGCAGAGACCGCGCAACTCTACATCGATACCGGCCACTACGACCGCGCGATCGAATTGATGAAGCGTTCGGTGCCAAGCTATTTCGCCGTCGATATACCAACGCTTCCGCGCGAGTACTGGGAAGCCTTATTTCCGAGGCCCTTCTGGACAGACTTGAAAAAATTCTCGACGGCGAATGGACTCGATCCGTATCTCGTGGCTTCATTGATCCGGCAGGAATCAGAGTTTAATCCGATCGCGGTGTCACGCGCCAACGCTGTGGGACTCATGCAGCTGCTTCCGCGGACCGGGAAACTCGTGGCTCGGCAGATCCCCGTGAGGGGATATAGCCCCAGCCAGCTCTACACGCCGACCGTCAATTTGGAACTCGGGACACGCTACTTCCGAGGAATGGTCGACCAGTTTGGCGGATCATTTGAGCAGGCGCTCGCGGCTTACAACGCCGGGTCAGACCGCGTAGTGGAGTGGATGGGGCAGGGCAAGTATCGTGATGCCGCCGAGTTCGTCGAGTCCATTCCATTCACTGAGACTCGCGAGTACGTGCAGGCCATCATGCGAAACTCAAACGTTTACCGGCAGTTGTATGGGACTCCCTAGCTCAACTTCCGTTCCGCGGATTCCCGCGGATTTCGCGGATTAAACGCTGGACCCACAAGCAGGGGTGGGTACCCTTAGGAAGGGAAAGTCAATGGGACTCTGCGCAGTTGGTTGCACCATTTCTTGTGCACCGTCCGCAACCCCATGGGAACACGCTGGTTAGCGCGCGAATAACTGTGTAAAGTAGTACGTGTAAGCGCAATAAAATCATATACATACAGCCGACAGTTAAACCGATTTAACTAGCCCGTACAGCCTTCTGGTCACTGACCCATCCTTCGCCTTGGATCGCGGTTGGATCGTTCCAAAGTGGCGCTTGCAAGCGCCGCACGAGTCATTTCTCAGAACAAGCGGATCGAATTGGCGTGTATTGAAAACACGAGCTTTGCGGGAACAAATTCATGTTGCCTCGCGTATCTGCCTATCAGAGGGAGGGTGCGCCCCATGAGAACCCTATTCGGTTTTTTGCTGCTGGGCACGGCGCTGTCATACGCGCAGGACGCGAAAGTTGACGAGAGAGGGAAGAGTCCCGTGGAGGCCAAGTTCGTCGCCGGTGGACGCATCCGCATGAGCCTCTGTTCCAGCGGTGTGGAGGTTGTGGGCACGGATCATTCCGCCGTTCGGGTTTCATATCATCCCGAGCGTGAGGATGTGAGGGTGCGTCTCGAGATCTCGGGCGATCGCGCCGACCTGCGCTTGACGGGATGTCCTCACAACAATTTCCAGGTGCGCGTCGAGATTCCGAAATCGTCCGATCTCTATGCGCGAATGATGGCCGGACAGCTCGACGTGCGCGACGTCACCGGCGACAAAGATGCGGAGATCAGCTTTGGACAGTTGAACATCGATGTCGGCAAGAGCGAGGAGTACGCTCGCGTCGACGCGTCTGTGAACAGCGGGCAGATTGATGCTTTGGCTTTCGGCGTGAACAAGGGAGGACTGTTCCGCTCATTCGATCAGAAAGGCCCGGGCAAGTATCGGCTGCACGCGCATGTAGGCGCCGGCCAGGTGGATTTGCGGTAGGTCTGTTCCATCTGGTGTCATCCTGAACGGAGCCGTTTTTCAGGCGGAGTGAAGGATCTCCCATGGCTAAACTGCGATGTCATGAGATCCCTCGGCCCGCTGGTAAAGCGCGGGCCTTCGGGATGTCGCTCATACGATTGGCAATTCGAACAACGAGACAGGAATTATGCTTCGGTCGTGTGCTTCGGATGTACGAACATAATCTCCAGCACTAGCAGGCTGGCGCCGATCACGATCGCGCTATCGGCGAGATTGAATACCGGCCAGCGGTAGTTCTTCACATAGAGCAGTAGAAAATCGACGACCCGGCCCGTCGCCACGCGGTCCCATAAGTTTCCGATCGCTCCTCCCAAAATCAACGACAGCGCGATTGAGGTCATGGTTAGCGCGCGCGCTTGCCTCCACAATAGAACCGACACCACGACCATCGCCACGGCAGAGAAGGTGATTAGCATGGCCGTCTTCCAATGCGCGGGGGAATCGGCAAACAGGCTGAAGGCAGCGCCCGTGTTTTCGGTGTGAGTGATATCAAAAAATCCGGGAATGATCTTGCTTTGCTGGTACAGGGGGATGCGTGCGGCGACCATGCTCTTCGACCAACGGTCGAGAGCGATAACAAGCAAGGCCAGCAGGAAGTGGACAGAGCGCGCGGAGTTCTTGGTCATTCGGGAATCAGGTCCAACAGCATAGTAAACGGAATGCATCCACTCGGTCGAAACAGAACAATGCGGTGACTCACGCATTCACACGGGCGGAGAAACGACGCGCGGCGAGCGCAATGGGAAGTCCTACGCAGAAGATGTGAATGGTGATCCCGATGAACATCATTCTCAGGGAGAAAGGGAACTTGCGGGCTGCCGAGAGGGGCACCACCACGCGATTCATAAAGAAATAAACCGCGATCCCGTAGAACACGCCCGCCCAGATGGCGTGCTGCAGCACCGCACGAAGAATGGTTGCGATGAAGTAGTAGACGGTGGCGGCAAGAAACGCGATGACGAAATGACAGACAAGGCCGAGTGCCGCGGTCGGCAGTCCGCCCGACATAGCGCGCGGGCCAAGGAGTCCTGCGGCGATCCCCTGCAACAGGGGGATGGGTTTGGCGCCGAACATCCCATAGACGACGAGTGCGGCGGTGATATCAAGTACGCCGCACGTCAGGCCGCCCCAGAAAATTCCCCGCGCCGTGGGACGTGATTCCGACCCGGGAAGGGCGCTCACTCTGAGCTACCCGCTTCGAGTTCTTTCAGCACGGCGCTGCAGCGCTCGCAGACTGTTGGATAATTCTTGTCCTCACCAACGTGAACCGAGTAGTTCCAGCACCGGTCGCATTTCGCGCCATCGGCTTTCTTCACTTCGACTTTCACGCCGCTCGTGCCGTTGCCCGATCCTTGAGTCAGGGTCACGTGCGACACGATAAACAGATACCGGAGTTGCTCTGCATGACGCTGCAGAAGCGAGAACACCGGATCCGCGGCCGTGATTGATATTTGCGCTTCGAGTGGAGTACCGATCAGCTTGTTGTTGCGCGCGGTTTCGAGGGCTTTTAAGACTTCGTCGCGCACGGACCGCAGTGCCGTCCAGTCTTCGTCGGCCTTTGGGTCGGTTGCTGTCGCGCTGCCAAGAATATCTGCCGCGCCGGGGAATAGCGCCAGGTGCACGCTCTGCTCCCGCGAAGCGAGCTGCGGCAAATACTGCCAGACCTCCTCGCAGGTGAACGACATGATCGGTGCCATCAGACGTGTGAGCGTCTCGCCGATCTTCCAGATCGCGGTTTGGGCGCTGCGGCGTGCTTTCGACTTCGTCGCGAAGATGTACAGCCGATCTTTCAGCACATCGAAGTGAAACGCGCTCAGATCGACGATGCAGAAGTGATTCAAGCGGTGATAAATCTTGTGAAACGCGAATTCTTCGTAGGCGTTCCGCACATCGCTTGTGAAAGCTGCAGTCTGGCGCAGCATGTACTGGTCGAGTGGATCCATGTGCGCGTAGGTAATCGCGTCCTTCGCGGGATCGAAATCGCCCAAATTGCCCAGGATGTAGCGGAACGTGTTGCGAATCTTCTTGTAGTTCTCGCCCACGCGCTGCATGAGCGCCTCAGAGCCAACAACGTCCTCCCGGAAATCGACTGAGGCGCACCACAAGCGGACGACTTCTCCGCCGAGGCGGCTGGAGATGTCCACCGGATCGACGTCGTTGCCGCGCGACTTCGACATCGCCTGGCCTTTTTCGTCTAGCGTCCATCCCGGCGTGACCACGCCTTTGTACGGAGGCGTCTGCTTCGTGCCCATGCCGCAGAGCAGGCCAGACTGAAACCATCCGCGGTACTGGTCGCCGCCCTCGAGGTAAAGGTCAGAGGGCCACGGATAGCTGGGCTCGTCATCGATGAGAGCGAGATAGCTTGCGCCTGACTCGAGCCACACGTCGAAGATGTCCGTTTCCTTTTCGAACTTCTCGCTGTTGCAATTCGGACACTTCGTTCCGGCAGGAAGAATCGTGACTGCCTCAGGCGTGAACCAGACGTCGGCGCCGGCTTTGCGAAACGCTTCGACGACTCTCTGATTGATTGCCTTGTTATTGAGCGGCTTGCCGCAGCCGGAGCAGAGAAACACGGCGATCGGCACGCCCCAAACGCGTTGGCGCGAGATGCACCAGTCAGGACGTGTCTCGATCATATTCGCCATCCGCTCTTCGCCCCAGGATGGATCCCACTTCACCTTCTTGATCTCCTCCAGCGTGCGCGAACGGAAGGTGTCGTTCTTGCCCTTGCCGCCGGGCATTGGCGTTTCCATCGAAATGAACCACTGCTCGGTGGCACGGAAGATCACAGGATTGTGGCAGCGCCAACAGTGCGGATAGGAGTGCTCCGTCTTCTCCGTATGCAGCAAAGCGCCGCGTGACTTCACCAGGTCGATGATGGGTTGATTCGCGTCCCACACGCGCTTGCCCGTGTATTCGGGAAGACCGTTGCGCAGAATTCCTTTTTCGTCAACGTTGCTGGTGGCATCGAGTCCATACTTCACGCCGGTCATGAAGTCTTCCGCACCATGCGACGGAGCGGTGTGGACCACGCCGGTGCCGGTATCCATCGTGACGTAGTCAGCGAGTACGCCCAGAACTTTGCGGTCGAGAAACGGATGCTGGAAGTTCAAACGCTCGAGCTTGCGTCCGGCAAAATGCGCCAGCGGTTTCGGATCGGCGAGGTTGCACTTCGACGCGACCTCATTCGCCAGCTTCGACGCAACGATGTAGACGTCGCCGTCCGACTCGAGCGCGACATATTCTTCATCCGGATGGAACGCGACGGCCATGGAAGCCGGAAGCGTCCAGGGAGTCGTGGTCCAGATGATCGTGAAAACATTCTTTCCGGCCAGTGCGGCGTCGAGTTGCGCGGGATCATCCAGCAGGCGATATCGCACGTACACCGTGCTGCTGGTGTGGTTCTCGTACTCTACTTCGGCCTCGGCGAGCGCGGTCTCATCGTGCATGCACCAGTACACGGCGCGCAGGCCTTTGTAGACGAATCCGTTCTCGTAGAAGGAGAAGAACGTCGAGAGAACAACCGACTCGTACTGCGGAGTCATGGTCGCGTAGGGACGTTCGAATCTTCCGAATACCCCGATGCGTTTAAACTGCGTGCGCTGTATGTCCAGGTATTCCTGGGCATATTTGCGGCAGGCGGTGCGCACGGCAGTGGGCGGCATCTGCAGCTTCTTGCCGCCCAGTTCCTTGTCTACCTTGATTTCAATCGGAAGTCCGTGACAATCCCAACCTGGAACGTAGGGGGCGTCGAAACCGGCCATGGTCTTCGACTTGACGATGAAATCCTTCAGGCACTTATTGAACGCCGTGCCCATGTGAATGGGTCCGCTGGTGTAGGGCGGGCCATCGTGCAAGATGTACGACGGAGACCCCTTGCGGGCCTGCCGGATGAGACCGTAGATGCCCATCTGCTCCCAGCGCTCGAGCGTTTTTGGCTCATTCTGGGGCAGGTTTGCCTTCATGGGGAAGGCGGTTTTGGGCAGATTAATCGTCTTCTTCAGATCGAGTGGCACTCAGTCACTTCTCCCAAATGATTGAATCTTTTCATTATAGGGAGCGCGGCGGGGAACGTCCACGCGGGCAATCGTCGGTGGGGATGAAGTGTGAAACTCTGTCGACGCGAAAGGCGTCATCCCGAAGGCCCGCGTTTTCATCAGCGGGCCGAGGGATCTCCGAACCGCGGCGAGGGGGCTTGACGGAGATCCCTCTCTCCGCCTGAAAAGCGGCTCCGTTCGGGATGACCCCGGCTGCGAGGGCGAATTCAAATTTTCCGCGTCCGTAATGCACTGTTCGTAACCAGTAGGAAGTACATGTCTTTTTGGGAGCCTGACGGCACAATGAAATGCACTGTCGGAACCGGCAAAGTCGAGTTACAATCTGTCGTAGAGATGAAGAGCCGCTTTTGTGTAAAACCGGGGGAGGATTTGTCTCCGCCATGCAAAATCAGGACCAAATAGAAGCAACTTGTGACCGACATCGTTCATCTCTTGTAAGAAGAACGTTTCACGCAAGTTAGTTCGATTCTTCCGCACAGGGCAGCACAGGACAATCTGACTGGGAATATGGGATCCCAACCAATCAATCCGAACCCCCCCGGACCTGAACCGGAACTGCATCTACTGATTGCCGACAAGCAGTTCGAAGAGCCGTTGTACAAATCGCTCTTCCGTCAGCTCGATGATTTTTTCTTTCCGAAAAAGCTTCCGCCACTCAAGCTGGAGTCCAAGCCTGAGCCGGTCAAAGATATCTGGGGCTTCTATTCGTACTGGAAGGTTGGAGCCGCGGGTGCAGCTGGATATTACGCCCTGATTGGCGTAGCGATCGTGGTGGGCGTTTTGATTGCGCGGCGTGTGGTAAAGGCAGAGCCCAAGCCGCAAGTCACAGTCACGCTGCTTGCGCCTGACGAGCTCCCGCTGATCAAGCCTGCGAAGACGCAGGTGGGCGGCGGTGGCGGCGGCGGCGACCGCGATGTGTTACAGGCGAGCAAGGGTCGTCTGCCGAAATTCTCCATGCAGCAGATCACTCCGCCGACTGCTGTGATCCGCGTGCAGAATCCGAAGCTCGCGGTTGATCCGACGATTGTTATCCCGCCACAAGTCCAGTTGGCGTCGAACAACATGCCGAACCTGGGCGATCCCATGTCGCATGCGGTGCTGCCCTCGAATGGAACAGGATCGGGCAGCGGCATCGGCGAAGGTTCTGGCGGCGGCGTGGGCAAGGGCAAAGGTCCTGGATTTGGTCCTGGAGAGGGTGGCGGTACTGGCGGAGGAATCTTCCGCGTGGGTGCCGGCGTATCTCCGCCGCGCGTGATTTATCAGCCCGAGCCGGAATTCTCGGAAGAAGCTCGCAAGGCAAAGTTCCAAGGGATCTGCACACTGGCTCTGGTCGTAGGAGTGGATGGACGTCCCAGCCAGATTCGAGTTCAGTCCAGTCTTGGCATGGGCCTCGACGAGAAAGCGATCGAAGCGGTCAAAAACTGGAAGTTCGAACCTGCCATGAAGGATGGACATCCGGTACCGGTGGCGATCGCGGTGGAAGTGGACTTCCACCTGTACTGAGACCTCATTCGGCTGAATTCCGGTGCGTTTTCTTGAAGAATTTCCAAGTAACAAGACCCTCGTCAAGGAGGGTCTTTCTGTTTTAGTGACTTTTCTTCGCGATCTCTGCGATCTTTTCTCAGCGTACTCTGCGGTTAGGCTTCAACCGGCTCGACAAAAGTCTTAAAACGCAGAGACCGCTGAGAAATGCCCTGGAATGTTTGTCAACCTGTTCTTCGCAGCACGGCATAATGGCCTTCCCATCGCTTGCTAAATCCTAGGCGTTCATACAGTGAGATAGCGCGGGTGTTTTCGCTGCGGACGTGGAGGAAAGGAATTTCGCCACGGTCGCGGATTCCGCGCATGACTTCCAACATCAATGTTCCGGCATAGCCCTTTCCCAAGTGATCGGGATGAGTGCAGACTGCGCTGACCTCTGTGTGCCCCGGAACCTTCATTCGCTCGCCCGCCATCGCAACCAACTTTCCCTTATCGCGAATTCCAACGTAATAGCCGAGTTCGTGTGTGCGGGTTCCGAACGGGCCCGGCTTGGTCAGCATGGTGAGTTCCAGCATGTCGGGAGAATCTTTGGTTCCGAGTTGAAGAATCTCGACGCCGAAGCGCAAAGGAACCGATGCGCTGTGTCCGTTTTCACAGATCATCTGGGTGAGCTCAGCTCCGGCGATGTATTCCCAGCCGGGCCGAGGTTCGTATGGATCGTTGAGGAAAACAGCGGCGGTTCCCTCTGGTCCTGCGAGACAGGCCAGGGCATCGTAGCCTTCCTCATTCGGATGGGGAAATGCGCAGAGAGAGGTGACTTCGCGGATGAACCGCCGTGCAACATCGCAGGATTCGGCGAAGTGCGCTTGCCGAGTGGTTAACGCTTGCCAGATTACATTTTCGAGATGCATGATCGGGGACTAGGGTTCAGGGGTTAGGGCCCAGTCCTGCCCTTCCTTGCAGTTAGATTGTCAGTCGTCCGCTGAGACACAATAATTTGGTGACTGCGTGGAATCCATCCGATTCTTGCAGGGAATTCGAATAGTGCCGCCAAGCGCGTGCGTTCTCAGATCAGGGATTTAACCGCAGAGGTCGCTGAGAAATGCGCGCAGAGAACGCAGAGGTTTATATCTGCCCGCAGACCGGCGGGAATGAAACACGAAGATTATTCCTTCAGATCCACGTGCTCGACTTTGTCGATGGGATGTCCTAAGAAGCGCTGGCCCAGGCGGCGGAACTTTTCGGTGGAGTCGGTGACGAAGAATTTCACGCGCGGCTGGGCGCGACGTTCTTCGGGAGCAGTCTCGCTTGCCGGTAGGAGTTCGGAGAAATGGGAAGCTACTGCGCGCGCGGTCGATTCGGCGGAATCGACAATCGTGACGTGTCCGGGAGCGACGCGGTGCAGCAGCGGCTTGAGCAAGGGGTAGTGCGTGCAGGCGAGCACCATGGTGTCGGCATCGTGGAAGCCGTCGGCGAACGCTTCCTTCAGATAAATGCTCGCGACCTGCTCGGTGACCGGGTGCTCAACCCAGCCTTCTTCCACCAGCGGAACGAGCAATGGGCAGGCCTTCTCGCGGGCATCGAGTCCGCGCTTTTCTAAGGCTTTGTGATACGCATGGCTGCTGACTGTCGCTTCCGTTCCGATGACCACGATCTTGCGGTTTCTTGTGGCCGCCGCGGCGGTTTCGGCTCCGGGTTCAACCACGCCGAGCACCGGGACGTGAGACGCCGCCGTGATGCGATCGAGAGCCAACGCCGTTGCCGTGTTGCAGGCGATCACCAACATCTGAGCGCCATGGGATTCGAGGAAGTGCGCGGCCTCGACGGCGTATCGAGCGACCGTCTCGACGGACTTGGAGCCGTAGGGCAGGCGGGCGGTGTCTCCGAAGTAGGCGTAATCGGCGCCGGGGGCTAGTTCAAGTAATGCTTTAAGGACGGTGAGGCCGCCGAACCCGGAATCGAATACACCGATCGTGGGACGCCGTGGGCTCATGCGCCTCCATCATACGGCATTGATAACTTCTGAAAATCATTCACCACAGAGTACACAGGGTGTTCCACGGGATCCTGAATCTGTCATGCTGAGCGGAACAAGACCGTTCGCGATAGCGGACGGGCTTGAGGATTCGAAGCATCCCTGCCGTGACCACGGGCCTGAGGATCAGGTAGGGACCCTTCGACTGCGCCGGAGTTCCGCTTCGCTCCACTCCAGCTGCGCTCAGGGCGACAAATCCTAAGGGGTCTTATTTCGAATTGCGTTCAGGGTGACAAGCCGCGGGTGTTAGCGCTATTTCGTGCGGACAGATTCGACCAGCTTTGCTGCGCTTGAGCTCGCAATGCCGCAGCAGGGACCTGGCGGGATCGGGGCGCCGTGCGGGCAGGTGGGCGGATGCCCGAGGAACGTGCAGATCTTGTCGGTTGCTTCGGGTGAAAGGATGTGCTCGAACTTGCAGGCCTGCTGCTCAATTTCGGTCTCGCTATCCATGGCGAGGCTGTCGGTGAAGAGGCGCTCGGCGAGGCGGTGACGGCGGATGATGCTGCCGGCCTTCTCGCGCCCTCGTGGCGTCAGTTCCACAATCAGCGTGCCGTCGCCCATCGACGCGGATACCGGCTTCAAGGCATCGTGACACGGATTGACGAAGGGCTTGTGATCGTGCGCCTGGGGCGGGTGCGGAGCGGAAACGACCAGCCCCAGATCAATCATCTTCTCGATGGCAATGCTGACCGGCAGCGCACCGTGAACCTCCATGCGTTCGACTTCGGCAATCTCTCCGTGCTCAGACAACACCCAAAGCTCCTCAAGCACTTCGTCGAGTTGCTCCTCGTCGGCCATGGCGAAGACTTCTTGCGAGGCGATCTTGCCGTGGTGCAGTTCGATGCGGCGGTCGGCTAAGCGGGCGACGACGGGATCGTGGGTCACCATGACGATCGTGCGTCCCTGCTGATGGAATTCGCGCAGCAGGCGGAGGACGATTTCTTCGTTCTGCGCGTCGAGGTTGCCGGTGGGTTCGTCGGCGAGAATGATGCGCGGATCGTTGATTAGCGCGCGGGCGATGCAAACGCGCTGCTGCTCGCCGCCGGAGAGCTGCGACGGAAGATGGTGGGCACGGTCGCCTAGACCGACTCTCGCCAAGGCGTCGACTGCTTCTTTCTCGTCGGTCATGCTGTGGAAGTACTGCGCGAGCATGACGTTCTCAACGGCGGTGAGGAACGGAATCAGGTGAAACTGCTGGAAGATAAATCCAATCTTTTCGGCGCGGACGCGATTCAGTTCGGCGGCAGAGATCCCAGCCACGTTTTGGCCATCGAGCCAGATTTCGCCGGATGACGGACGGTCGAGGCATCCGATCAGGTTGACGAGCGTGGATTTGCCCGAGCCTGACGGGCCCATGATCGAGAGCCATTCGCCTGGCGCGACGTGCAGGGAAATATGGTCGAGCGCGTGAATATTGCTGGCGCCATTGCCGGCATCTTTGCCGGTTCCGTTGCCCGCTTCCTTGGCGGGATAAAGTTTGGTGACGTCCTTGATCTGAATCATTTCACTCGCCCCTCAGTATGACAGCGGGCTGCACACGGCGCAGCAGAGAAATCGGGAGAATCGCCGAAAGCAACGTCACCGCCATGCTGCCTACCAGAATGATGGGAAGCACGCTAAAGCGCGGCACGACTGGAGCGTGGAAATTGGCGCGCCCGATCCAGGCAGCGATGCCGATTCCCACCAAAAATCCGATCACCGCGCCTGTTGCGCCGAGTGCCGCCGCTTCGGCTGCGAAGAATCCGTTGAGCAGGCGCTCGGATGCGCCCAGAGCTTTCATGATGGCGAAGTCGCGGCGGCGGTCGAAGACCCATCCCATAAGCGTCGAGAGCACGCATAGCGCGGCAGTCAGAATGATGAGAGCGGCTGCAGCGAGCAACGTGGCGCGTGTCTTGCCCAGGACGCGGGCTTCGCCTTCCATGATTTGGCGCACGGGGCGGACGTCGGCCGCGGGGACTGCCTGTGACAATTGATTCATTGCGGCGGCGACTTCCGAAGGAGAACCGTTGGCGGTGACTTCGATCGTCGATGGCTGGACATTCGTCCAAGAAATGAAATCGGCAAGCGGGACGTAGATGCGGCTGTCTTCGGCGGCGCCAGTTTGTACAGTTCCAGCCGTTGTGACGTGAAGAGCATGTCCCTGAAATGTTAGATCGAATGGCTGATTTTTGGGCGAGACCAGCGGCAGCGCTCGAACTCCCACTAACGCCTGATTCGACGATGAAGGCCAGTTGCTGACCGACCAGAAGCGATCGAGTTGTTTCACGCGATCGAAATCTGTGCCGACGACAACGATCGGCTGCCCGTCGGAGGTTCGCGCGACGACGAGCGCAAACGGAGCGCTGATGCCGCGTCCGGCAAGCGCGGAATCGACTTGGGAAAGAGTTCCGGCGGGAAGGGAAGCGCCGTCTTTGCCGACCAGGATAATATTGGCGCCATAGTTGCGAAACTCGCGCTGCAGTTTTGCCTGGACGTCGACATAGAGATTCAGCATTGCGGTGGCCACGGCTGCCGCCACAACCATTGCGAACAAAGCAGATGCAGCCCGGCCTCTACGCAGGATCGCTGCACGCACCAGCATGCGTAAGAGCATCGAGGTGTGTGGCGCGTGTTCGCGGCTGGCGGCGAGATCGCGAGCCTGATGCGACATGGGAGCGCTCATAGCTCACCTCGCAGGGCGAACACCGGATCGAGGCTGACGGCGCGGCGGATCGCCATGGCGCTTCCGGCAAAAGTAACGATCACGGCGATTGCGAGAATCACCGGCAGCAGCACTGGTGAGATCTCAATCTGTGAATTGAAAATTGAACGTCCAATCTGATGAGCCAGGGCGCTGCCGGCTCCGAAGCCGATCGCTCCGCCGATGAGTGCCATCAGGGCCGCCTCGGCGAAGAACACTGATGCAACCGCAAGTTTGCCTGCGCCGAGAGCTTTCATCAGGCCGACCTCGGCGCGTCGCTCAAAAATCGCAGTCGCCATTGCCGCGGAAACAGCTAGTCCAGAGGCGAACAGGGCGGCAAGCGTGATCAGGAAGATCAGGCCTTCGATGCGGGTCAGGACAGCGCCTTCGTTCTGCGCAACCTGACGGATCTGCTCAGCATGCGAATGCGACATGGCTTCAGTGAGCTGCAATGCGATGGCTTGCGGATAAGGCGTGCAGTACCAGCGGTCGTAGATCGCACCGGAGAGGCTTTTGGGATCGCGGCGAGCGAAAGCGTCTTCGGGCTTGGTGAGGGCGCTGACGTAGACGCGCTTCACAGCAGTGGGCCGACCCAGGATTTGCTGTGCCACTGGGAGCGGAGTCACGATTTCGTCGTCTTCGGCGCCGCCGGTTGAGAGGATGCCGCTCACGCGCAGTGATTGATTCGACACCGAGAGCGTATCACCGGATTTCACGCTCCATTTCGCAGCCAGCCGCTCGCCGATAAGCACGTCGCGCGAATTGTCATCCGGCCAAGCGCCTGAGACTTTCCACCACGGATAGACGCTCTTCACACCGGTGCTGAACTCTTCTTTTCCGTATTCGATCTTCTTGTCGAAGTAGGTTCCAACTAGTGTGGCAGTCTGAGAATTTCCCACGTCTCGCAAATTCGGCGAGACCCTTCGGCTGCGCTCAGGGCTAGCATGGGGCACCCCGCTCGGAGGAATTGCAACCTGGACGGGCAGCACTGGCGCAAACGCAGCGATGTTGTTGTGCCAGAAAATTCCTTTGATCTTGGGCAGGTCTGCCTCGCTCAGGAATGCCCCATCGGTGGGCGGCTTGAGACTGACTCCGCCGATTTCCACGTCGAGGGAGTCCTCTTGCGGAGTGACAACCAGGTTGGCGCCGATGGTGCGCAGTTCGCGGTTGATCTTGTCGCCGATATCGGTGGCGACAGCGATCATGGCCGTAGCGACAGTCACACCCAGAGTAATGGCTGCGCCGGCGAGGACCTTACGCCGCTTTTGCCGACGGAAAGATTCGTAGACGAGGCGTACGAACATCGCTACTGTTGCCCGAACATGCGGCTACCGCTCGCGATTTCGGCCTCCTGGATGATGATGGCGTCGGCGGTCTGCACGGCTTTCAGCGGCACAGGATTGCAGCCTCCAGCCGTGCCAACGGACTGCGGATTGATCGGCGCAGCGCAGTTCTTGCAGATCACGCCGTTACCTTTCTTGTAGAAACCGACAGCGCCGCAGATCTCGCAGGCGTCGAAGACGGTGGCGATCTTGCCGTCAGGTTTCTGATACAGCCAGAAACGGACGGGCGTGCCATTTTCCTTTGCCTGGTAGCGGTGGAGATCGCCATCGGAAACCTGCGAAAGGGGAATGCTTACCTGGCCGTTGGTGAACGTCACTTCCACCGCAGGGGAAAGCGCGCTGACGTTTTTCGTGTAGACGAATTCGAGCGTCACCATGGCGATCAGCAGAAAAGAGAACACGTAGACCGAGCCCATCCAGAGACGCTCGCGGCGGGCGGTCCATTCGGCCTTGCGGCGTTCTGCCGGAGAAGCCGGGGCATCGAGTGCGGGAGCGCGCCGTTTGGCTTCGAATAACACCATCAGGGCGGCCATCGCGAAGATCGTCACGAAGAAGAACCAGTCGTTGCTGACGATCGGTCCGATGATGGCCATCTCGCGCTTGGAGGAGGCGATTACGCCGCTCTCGGAGAGTTCGTGCAGGCCAGAGATGATCAACTGGGCCGCAACCAGGAACATGATGGCGGTAGTCACGCGGAAGAACTTCTGCAGATTAATGCGGACGCTGCCTTTGACGAACACCACGCCGAAGCCAATGGCGGCGATCAGTCCGAGAAGCGTGCCCAGGAAGCTCATCAGTTCGGTGGAGTTCAGCGAAACGCCAGCGAGGATCAGCACGGTCTCGGCACCCTCGCGCAGGACCATCAGGAAGATGAAAATGAAGAGGCCAAACCAGGCATCGTTGCCGGCGAGAAGGCCGACCTTGCCTTCGATCTCGCCTTTCATCTTGCGCCCGGTCTTCATCATGAAGACGACCATGGTTACGACAAAGAAGGCGGCGATCAGCATGATCCAGCCTTCGAAGACGTCTTCATTGAGATGGGTGCGTGAGATAACGATGGCGACGCCGATACTGCCCAGAAACGCCGCAGCAAGGGCGGCATAGACAGTTTTGCGCAGTTCTGACCGGCCGATTTTGGTGAGATAGGCAAGCGTGATTCCAACGATCAGCGCCGCCTCAACCCCTTCGCGGAGAGTGATGATAAATGCCTGTAGCATGAAGGTTTAAGTCTCGTTCTTTCTATGACTGATCCTAGGTTTTGACGACACGCCGCAGCTTCGGATCCGACCGGGGAATCTACCGTGACTGCCAGCTTTCCGGGCTGGAACGATTTTGAAAATGAATTTCAATTTCAACTTCAAGGATAAGCTTCGACTGGTAAGCCAGTCAATTGGAACGCTCACAACGACATGTGATTAGAATCACACGGCGAGAATCGCGGGGTGAATGGCTCCGGAGTGTAGGGAGGGCGAAAAGAGACGGGGTCGTGGGCTATATTGTGACCTCTTGAAATTTCGTGGGGCGAATGGCTTTCTTACAACTGAGTCGCCTGAAACTGGAGGCAAATGAAATTCCGAACGATTCTCCTTTTGCTGGCTATTGCGCGTACCACCTCTTCGCTTTGGTCACAAACGCCCGGCGTACCCGAAATTCAGTACCGTTCTGTACCCGACTTTCTGCACCTTCCGCCTGATCTCTATTTTGGCGAAGTGGCCGGCATCGCGGTGAATTCAAAAGGGCACATTTTCGTGTTTTCACGCAGTAATACGACCGGTCCGGCGTATGGCGCCGCCGCGGCGCAGTTACTGGAATTCGACCGGGATGGGAAATTTGTGCGCGAGATTGGCCATAACCTGTATGCATGGTCCTATGCACACACCGTCAAAATCGATCCGCAAGACAACATCTGGGTCACGGACAAGGGTTCCGATGTCGTCGTCAAGTTCACACCCGATGGACGGGTCTCGATGGTGTTCGGTCGCAAGCAGGAGGCGTCGGATGATGGGACTAGACCACTGAAAGAGGTCCAGCCTCCTCTGTCGCCTGAAAATGGATTGTTCAGGCAAGTGACAGATGTGGCTTGGGATTCCGCAGGTAATACCTACATCAGTGACGGGTACATCAATTCAAGAGTTGCCAAAATCGATAAGGATGGCAATTGGCTTAAGTCGTGGGGCGAACCAGGGAGCAAGCCAGGCCAATTCAATACTCCGCACAGCATCGCGGTGGATGCTCAGGACAATATCTACGTAGCGGACCGCGGAAATCACCGCATTCAAGTATTCGACAGAGACGGAAAATTCCTGCGCCAGATTGTGATCGACGTTCCGGTCCCATCCGATGCGAAACCTGCGATCGGCAACAAAACTGATCATCCCTCGGGTGCGAGAACGCCCGGGGCTCCGTGGGCCATTTGCATCACTCCGCCGCCACATCAAGTGTTGTACAGCGCTGATGGATTTCCAGGGAGGATTTACAAGCTCAGCCTGGACGGAAAAGTTCTCGGCGTATTCGGCAAAACAGGGAAGCAACTGGGCCAGTTCGGCTGGATTCACGAGATTGCCTGTCCCACTGAAAATGAACTGTACGTCGCCGAATTGCTGAACTGGCGCGCGCAAAAGATTCTGCTAGGGACGGGAAACTGAACATTCGGCAACAAATGCAACAGGTCGTTCGGAGATTTAGTATCACCCTACAACGTTTGTTCCCACGTCTCGCAACTTCGGCGGGACGTGGGGCACCCTCCGAGAACCCTCCGAGTGAAAGCGCATCGATAAAACCCTTATCAAGCTTCCGGAGCCACCGCTCATACCGGAGTGATTCCCATCACTGCCTGAGTTTGCTGAGCCGATTAGCCTGATTGGTCGAATTGCAGGCTCGTCGGGGATCCATTGAAAAACCGCGCTTCATCCCGGCTGTTTCAATTTCCGCGTTGGCTATGGCAGGACGTCCGCTTTGCGTTTAAAGTATCGGCCGCGAATCCGAAATTCACTGCGGTCGCCGTGCTGACGCTGGCGGTTGGTATCGCCGTCAACTCCACCGTCTTCAGCTGGATCGACAGCGTCCTACTGCATCCCTATGCAGGAGTCACGATACCCAAGGGCTCGCACTCATCGAAACTGAGTCCGTTGGTGGCGAACACTTGGTTGCGACCTCGTACCTGGACTACCGCGATTACCGGGACAATCTGAAACTGGTGTCCGCAGTCGCGATTGCACGCTTCACCCCACTCACGGTTGGGCTGCAGGGCAACGCGGAACGCGCCTGGGCCGAACTCGTGTCCGCCAATTACTTCGATGTTCTGAGAGTGAAACCTATCCTTGGCCGCTCGTTTCTTCCGGAAGAGGGAACAGAGAAAGCAGGTGCATTTCCTGTGGCGGTGATCAGCTATCGGATGTGGCAGAAACAGTTTCATGGGGACCGGAGAGTACTGGGTAAAGAGATTCGCCTCAATCGGCATCAACTCACGATCATCGGAGTCGCGCCTCCGGAGTTTCGTGGCTCGACCGTCGGCCTCGTTTACGACGTGTGGATGCCAATCACAATGGCCGAGGCCATGGGGACCGGAGTAGGAACGCTCCATTACCGTGGCTGCCGCGACCTGACCTCGACGATTGTGAGGCTGAAGTCCGGTGTGACCATCGAGCAGTCGCGAGAAGAAGTCAGCGCGCTGGCCAAGCGCTTGGCAGGTGCGTATCCGGAAACCAATCGCGGAATCGACGCTACAGTTGTCCCGGTGTGGGCCGGACACCTGGGGGCTCAGGGCACACTATTGAAGCCGCTGCAGATTGTGGCAGCTATTTGCGTGTTGCTGCTGATCGTGGTCTGTGCGAACGTGGCAAACCTGCTGCTAGCGCGCGCGGTGGCCCGCCAGAAAGAGTTTGGCCTTCGGCTGGCCTTCGGACGCGGCCTATCCGGCTCATCCTGCAGTTGCTCACGGAGACCCTGTTGCTCGCGGTCGGGGGAGCAGTGGTTGGGGTCGCCATCATGTTGTGGGTCGGGAAATCGCTTAACGGTTTGCTGCCTGCCGTAGATTTCCCCTTCGATCTCCGCGGTGGGTTGAGCGTTTCGACGCTGGGCTTCACGTTGCTGGTTGTTGTGGTCGTCACCGTGGCTTCAGGGTTCATACCGGCGATGCTTTCCATTCGCAGGAACTTGAATCAGGCGCTGAACGAGGGCGGGAGGAGCGGCATCGGGGGCGCACATTCCCACAAGCTGAGGGCATTGCTGGTTGGAGTGGAGGTTGCGCTGGCGGCAGTTGCCCTGGTGAGCGCCGGTTACTTCTGCGAAGCTTCCGCAATGCCAGCCAGATGGATCCTGGTTTCGACACCAGCCATGCCTCGATGTCGCAGTTCTACTTATCGAACGCCGGCTATACTGCGCAAGAACAATGGGATTTCTGCCGCTCGCTGCGCGAACGCGTGGAGTCCCTGCCGGGAGTAAGAGCGGTCACGTATACGGATTTCGTTCCACTGACCGCACCGAATTCCAGTCCGCAAGATCAACTGGAAGTGGAAGGATATGTTCCGGCACGCGACGAGCAAATGCTGCTCCATCGTGCGACCGTTCCTCCAGGATATTTCCAGTTCATGGGAATCCGGATCATCGAAGGCAGGGATTTCACTGAGCGCGATGTAGGCGACGCGCCCACGGTAATCATTGTGAACGAGAGTTTCGTCCGGCGCTTTTTCGGGAATAGCACTGCGATTGGACGCAAGGTGCACGTGGCCGGTACGATTGCCACGATTATCGGCGTTGTGAAGGACAGTAAATACAACACTCCCATCGAGCAGCCTTCGCCATACTTCTATTTGCCATTTCGACAATGGTTTCATCCGGGATTGAATTTCTCAGTTTGATCAAGACCGCGGGCGATCCCATGCAGGTCCTTCCCGATCTTCGCCGGGAAGCGCTGGCGCTGAATCAGGATGCGTTATTTCATTCCGTCCGCTTATCTGACGCGGTTGGTTATTCGTTGTACGCCCAGAAGGTGGCCGCTACGTTGCTGACCGTGATCGGCGTGCTTTGCGTCCTGCTGGCGGCGCTTGGGCTGTACAGTGTCCTGAGCTACGACATCAGCACGCGTACTCAGGAGTTCGGAGTTCGCATGGCGCTGGGCGCGAGCCGTCTGCAAGTCATGGGGCAGGTGATCCGCCAAAGTCTGATGCTGACGATTCCGGGACTGGTCGCCGGATTCGTCGTGGACCTGATCGGGCTGCGGTTTTTCAGCGAAATGCTGGTAGACGTGAGCGCCGCCGACCCGCTCACTCTGATTGGAGCGGCGGTGTTGCTGATGGTAGTGACGCTTTCTGCCGGTTGCATACCAGCCAGCCGCGCGACGCGCGTTGATCCCATGGTTGCGCTTCGTTGTCAGTAGGTGAGCCTTGTACGAGCTGTCAGAACTTCCATCGAGAGTCTGCGAGCGTCCGAACTGCTGCAACCTTTTGACCGCAGCGAGCGCTGAGGAGAGCCGCAGAGACCGCTGAGAAAAACTCTTCTGGCTACAAGCGCGAGAAACACTGCCTAGCACTTCACGGGAGAAGTGTGAAATCACTGCGCAAGTTGCCGGTACTCGCTTGCGTGTCTTCCGGTGGCGGACGGCGCAGGACGGGGCCTTTGGGATCTTCATCCTGGCCATGGCGGCGAAGCTGGAGAGGACCCTGTAATGACTGGAGGTGGGCCTTGATCTCCTGGAATTCGTTCGTGTCGAGGATGTAGTCGTTGCGCTCCGGGAGGAAAGTTGCGATTTCGGATTGCAGGCGGCGGACTCGATCCTCTGTTAGCGGATAGCTCGAAAATCCTCGAGCCACTTTGTCATGGAATGGCAGGTGCGTGGCGAGGTGATATCCGGGAATCTTGGCGAACGCGGCGCTGCGATTGGCTTCCATGGCGTGCAGCTTTTCCAGGGCGGAGAGCAGGGCTTCGGGATCGTATCCTGCGGAGTAGGCATACTCGATGCCGAGCAGATCGGCTTCGTACTCCGAATCGCGGCTGAACTTCTTTACCGAGAGCGGACCTGCGACACCGCCAGCGTCATTGAGGACAATGCCGATTGGCCCGGCGAGCAAGGACAGCGAGCCGCCAAAGCTGTAGATCTGTTTGCGAGTCAGAGCGCGAGTCGCGTGGCGCGCAGTGACATGAGCGATCTCGTGCGCCATAACGCCGGCGAGTTCCGCTTCGCTGTCGGCTGCGAAGAGGAGAGCGCTATCGACAAACAGGAATCCGCCGGGGAGGCCATAAGCTCGAGGAATTTCGCTGGAATCGATAAGGCGGACAGTGAAGGGAATCTCGGCATCGGAATTTCGGACGATTTTTTGCGCGATCCGATTCACGTAGTCGTTTAAGAGCGGATCATTCACTACTCTAGAGAAGTGTTCGAATGAAGCTGCCAGGTTCTGGCCCAGTTCGTGCTCGCGCTTGATGGAATAGATATTGAATCCGTGGCCGATACCACGCCGGCCGATACGGTTCACGTCGTACTTCTCTAATTTCTTGGGATCTTCCGACCGGGTCTCCGTCAGCTTCGATGCGTTGGCGATGGGGTCGTCGTCTTGAGAATTTGTTTGCGCGGATGCGCCGGGTGCGAGCAGCAAGAATGTGAGGAGCGCTGTAGTCGAAAGGCACTTGAAAGGGGATTCGGAATAGCGGCTTGCAACGAGGAAGAAACTGGATCGCATGGCCCACCCCCCGCTTCGGGTGGCGAGCATTGTATAACGGGTTGGAACAGTTTCGTATAGGAAAAATGGGCGGGATGGCTTAATCCTCGCGGGGTTTGGCGAGGTGAGGATTCACAGGCGTTTCAGGAAGGCATTGGCCTCAGACACACGTGGGAAGAGCTTTTCTTCGGCCTGGAATTCGGCGGAGTGCACGCAGCGTCGGCTTCCCCTTAGCCTTACGGGATGTTTCAAGTGGAGCATCTCATGGTAGACGATGTACTCCAGCACATACCGGGGCATAGCGGGATGGTCGAAGATCCTGCTGATAATAATGGCGTTGTGTGCCGGGTCGTAGTGGCCCAGGATGCGGCGCGTCTTGTTCTGGCTCCAGCTCATGCGGGGACGGGCCATCAGCCCATGAAAGAAGCGAGTGTTGAGGTCTTCAAAGATGGCTTCGAGGTCGTAAAAGTGTCCCTGGGGGGAGCGCAAAAGTTTGCGGCCTCGCATCTGGCGGACGAGATGGGCTTTACGGACGATTTCGTGGCTGCCGATGTATTTGCGATAGCGCGAAGCCTGGGCATGATCGATGGGGCGGCGGTACATCTTGGCCAGCAGGATATGGGCGATCGCCTTGAGAACGGGCTCCGGCGCACCTTCGAGGAGGTCGGAGAGCCGGACGAGCAGGCGTCCGTTACGCAGACGGATGGTGTTGTTGACGTTCGCGAAGGCAAAAAACTCGATTTTCAACTCAGGTGGGCTGGTCCCAGGGCGAAGTTCTCTGTAAGTTTCCTGGAATAGTTCGAGAAGTCCGGGACGCACGGTGAGGGTAGGGTAGCACGGGAGAGGCGGGCGTCGGACCTTAGACTTCGGACCTCAGACGTCAGACCTTAGCGATGACGAACAACACAAGTGTGAGAAAACTTTCAGTCCACGTTGTAAGCATTATTGCGGATCCATCGCCCAAACTGGGAATCCGGAAGAGTCTCACAAACGTGTGAATGAAATTGGGATGTTTTGCCAATTCACGGCTCCTGCACGTACTCGATGTCGATCGGTCCCACCGTCGATTCCTTCTTGAACACTCGCGCCTTTGAAGAGTAGACGATTCGCAACCTACGACCTGACATCCACTCTTATTGCGCCACGAATCGTGTTGAGCCGTGGTTGTCATCGGCAATAAGTGCATTCGCTGCGGCACTGGACAGTGACTTTGAGGCTGGTAGAACGCTGATCTGCAGGTTGCTTCCTGCAGTCGCTCCACAGTTCCGATCAAAACTCACGTACTTCCACTGGCCATCGGGAGAAGCGTGTTATGCGGGAGCTTCATTTTGACAGTCTGTGCAGCCCAACATGACGATTAGGCAGGCTAAGACAAACAGGACCTTGCTTGGCGCATAGCAGAATGACACCTGCTGTTCGCAGGCATAGCGCTCATTGAGGGTTTTGATTTCATGAAGTCATCGGCCTCCTTGAGCTGAGTAGACTTGGTGGTGCAACCCGACCAAGGGCTCAGTAAGGAGACCGACGATGTTAATTATAGGCTGCGATTATCACCCGA